>CENW01015541.1_pt1 | contig 23572 bp, 6 predicted proteins | sample 530241 | NCBI WGS metagenome assembly CENW01 (sample SAMEA2619818, study PRJEB7988) | marine metagenome | isolation source: saline water (ENVO:00002010), including | reverse complement strand
AATACAGAGTCCGTTGCAGTGGTTGGTGGTGAAGAATTAAGTCCACCTAAGTTTGGAACCGTTCAGATTAGCATCAAACCAAAGAATGGAACGTATGTTTCGGACTTTGACAAGCAACGTATCCTCAATAAACTGAAAAAATACGCTATTGCTGGTATCAATCAAAAAATTATTGACTTGAAAGTACTATATGTGGAGATTGACTCCGCAATTTACTTCAATACAAGTCAAGTTTCCAATGTTGAAACATTAAAAACCAATGTAACATCAACTTTGGCAGAATATGCTCAAGATGTTGATATGAATCGCTTTGGTGGACGCTTCAAATACAGTAAAATCCTTCAACTCATTGATAGAGTTGACTCTGCAATCACTTCTAACATCACAAAAGTGGTTATTAGGAGAGATTTAAAGGTTTTGAGGAATCAGTTCGCACAATATGAGTTGTGCTTTGGTAATCAATTCCACGTTAAACCAAATGGATTCAATATTAAGTCTACTGGATTCAGAATTGCAGGAGAATCTTCTGTTGTTTACTTAACAGACACTCCAACTACCACAACTACTGGAATTCTTTCTATAGTTAAGGTAGGAGAGAATGGTGAAAAATTCGTTGTTGCTAAAGAAGCCGGAATAGTTGATTACAAGAAAGGAGAAATCATTCTTAACACTGTAAATATCGTAGATACAGTCGTTCCTGAAGATATTATTGAGATTCAAGCATTCCCAGAATCGAATGATGTTGTTGGTCTCAAAGACTTATATTTAAGTTTTGATGTTTCAAATAGCAAGATAAATATGATTAAAGATGTAATTGCATCTGGTGAAGAAATTTCTGGCGTATCTTTTACAAGAGATTATTATACTTCAAGTTATTCAAACGGAGCATTAGAGAGGAAATAAAATATGTCTCATGTTGAGAAGAGAGTGGAACTCAATAAAATCATTGAGAGCCAACTTCCAGAATTTTTAATTGCCGAATTTCCAAAGGCAATTGAATTTTTCAAGCAATATTATATCTCCCAAGAGAATCAGGGAGGTAATGATGACCTTATCTCTAATCTTGACAGATATTTAAAAATTGATAATTTGGTTCCAGAAGTTGTTGTTGGTAAAACAACGCTCACTTCTGCGGTTAGTGATACAGATACGACTATTACCGTTACTTCTACCAAAGGATTTCCAGATGACTATGGTCTTCTGAAAATTGATGATGAGATTATCACATATACTGGAAAAACTTCTACAACGTTTACTGGATGTATTCGTGGTTTTAGTGGTATTACTGGATATGAAACTGGAATCCAGAATACCATCAGTACTGTAAATAAAGAATCCGTAGTATTCAGTGATACTGAGGCGGCAGCACATACTAATACTAGCACTGTAATCAATTTAAGTGTCCTGTTTTTACAGGAATTTTATAAGAAATTAAAAAGAACATTTGCTCCTGGATTAGAAGAGCAAACTTTTGTTGAGGATCTTGATGTAAGTACCTTCCTCAAATTTGCAAGAAACTTTTATCAGTCTAAGGGTATTGAAGAGTCGATTAAAATCCTCTTCAAAGTTCTTTATGGTGAGGAAGCAAAGGTATTAGATCTTGAAACTAGACTGATCAAACCATCTTCTACTGACTTCATCAGACGTGAGATTGTTATTGTTGAGGCACTTGAAGGTGATCCATTCAAGTTAGAGGGTCAAGCATTATATAAATCAACAGATAAAAAAACAATTCCTTCTGTAACAGCATCTGTTTCTGAGGTAGAAATTTTCACAAGAGAAGGAAAATCATACTTCAAACTTGGTTTGTTTGTTGGATATGATGATCAGAGTAACATTGAAGGTGTTTTTGAAATTCCAGGATTCAGTAAAGTTCTCAAAACAGTACCAGTTGGTGGCACTGTAATCACTGTTGATTCTACTATTGGATTTAAAGAAGCAGGAACAATTACCTGTGCCGGCAATACAATTACATATACTTCAAAATCAATTAATCAATTCTTTGGTTGCAGTGGAGTAACAAAACAGATTGATGTATTAGATGAAGTAAGAGACGACATCTTTGTTTATGGATATGCTGATGGTGATGAGTCTCAAATTATTAAAGTTCGTATCAATGGAGTTCTTAGTGATTTTGTAGGTATTGATGATATTTCTAGAGTAGAAGTTGGTGAAGAAATATCAATTCAATCTATTGGTGAAGTTATTAGAAATAATGGTATTGATAATACTTACAAAGAAATCTTTGCAAATTCTTGGATTTACAATACTAGTGCTAGATTTAATGTATCTGACATCAATGGATCTACATTCACTTTATCAACAGAAGACATTGATAAGTCAAGTTTAAAAGTTGGTGATAAGGTTGATATATTAGTCGGACAATCTCAAATAATTGCATCAGCAGATGCAGAGGTTTCTAGCATTAATGCATCAAATAGACAGATTGTTCTTAATAACATCTCTGGATTTGTTGGATTAGCGTCGGTTAGCTACACTATCCGTAGAAAAATTGAAACTGCGTCTAGTAGTAATATTAATCTACTGGCAGGTAATGATGTATATTTTTCAAATATTCAAAATCTTTACACATCTGATACAAGTGATGAGGCATATGTTGCATCATTATCACTTCCAAAATATGAAATTAATGAAGAAATTATAGAATCTTCACTTCCAGATGGTTCAGATAATAATCTCGAAGACCTTAACGTAGTCAAGAAAACATATAGTACAATTAAGTTTTCATCTAACGTTAAGTTTATCACTGGTGATAGAATTGTATATACATCAGATAATCCTCTCGCTGGTTTAGAATCTGGTGAAAAATATTTTGTCTTTGTCTCTGCATCAAACAAAATTAGACTTTATATTTCACGATCTTTGATTGGTGGTTCTCAGTTCGTAGAGATAGCACCAAATACAACACCATCAATTCATAGATTCACACTTGAAAAGCATAGAACAAGAGTTCTTTCTCCAAATAATATTCTTAGAAAATTCCCATTAAAAACTCCAGAAAGGAATGCCGTTTCTGATAGTAGAGGAACTCGGGGTATTGGTATTCTTATTGATGGTGTTGAAATTTCAAGTCCAGATTCTGATGATAGAATTTACTATGGACCTCTTTCAAATTTTGAAGTGTTTAATGGTGGAAAAGACTACGACGTTGTAAATCCACCTCAAATTGAAATATCTACTGGTGCAGGAACAACAGCACTTGTAGAACCAATTATTGAAGGATCTGTAAAACAAGTATTTGTTGATCCCCAGGACTTTGATGTTCAAAATATTGCATCTGTTTCTGTAACGGGCGGCAATGGTTCTGGATGTGTTCTGCAACCAGTGATGGCGCAACGATTCAGAGAGTTGGAATTTGATAGCAGACCACTCATTCTTGGTGGTGGCATCGATATTACAGATGAAACTATTACATTTAAACAGCAACATAATCTTCGCGACTTCCAACATCTGATTTACAACGAAAATGGAAATGACCCAATAACAGTTGTTGAAGGAGGAACACCAGGAACTCTTGTTAGTGGAGATGAATATGTTGCAAAGTTTGTAAACACATCAACTATCAAACTTTTCAAAAGTGACTCAGACGCTATATCTGGTATCAATACTATTGGTCTTACCACTACCACTAATGCATCTGGTATACACAAGTTCAGAACACTTTCACAAGGTACTTTAGCAAAAGTTGAAGTTATTGAACCTGGCAGTGGTTATCAGCATAGAAAGTTAAGAGTAAAACCAGAAGGAATTTCTACTGATTATGATCGGATTGAATTTAAGAATCATGGATTTAAGACTGGTGATGTAGTAAATTACTCTTGTACTGGGACTGAGATTGTAGGTTTATCTACATCAGACAGATACTCAATCTTTGCATTGAATGAAGATACCTTCAAACTTATCAATGTTGGCATTGCAGGAACTGTCACAACAGATTTGGTAAGACAAAAGTTTGTAGATATTCAGTCAAAAGGAAGTGGATATCATATCTTCAAGTATCCAGAAATTGAGGTAAATGCAACAGTATCCTTTGGATCAAGCGTTACTGGAACATTTAAGTTTACTCCCGTTATTACTGGTGAAATTACTGGTGCATACCTTTATGAAAATGGTGTTGGATATGGTTCAACAATACTGAACCTCCATAAGAAACCACTAGTAACATTAAAGAATGGAAAAAATGCACAGTTAAATCCAGTTATTTCAAATGGTCGCATTGTAGAAGTACAAGTATTGAGTGGTGGTGATGAGTATTTCTCTTTACCAGAATTGGTAGTTACTGATTCTAATGGAACTGGAACAGGTGCAATTTTAAGACCAGAAATTTCTAATGGTAGTATTGTAGACGTTGTAGTTATCAATGGTGGTTTGGGATATGATCCAAACTTTACTACAATTTTTGTAAAAAATAGAGGTTCGAATGCAATATTCAATCCATCTGTTAGAGACCTTCATGTAAATGATGTAGAAAGATTTGGTAAGTTTGCCAAAAATAGAACTCCCAAGATTTTCTCAAATGTTTATGAGAATGACACTCAAGACCATCTGTCATTTTCAATGTATGGATATTCCACAGATCTTGCTGGAAAATTAAATGATACTCTTTCCAATCACTCACCAATTATTGGATGGGCATATGATGGAAATCCAATTTATGGTCCGTTTGGATATAAAGATGGAACCACTGCTACTGGTGTAGGTATTATTAATCCTGGATATGTATTAGATTCCACAGGTATCTTTGATAGACCTCCTGTTACTACTTTTGCAGAAGGATTCTTCACAGAAGATTACAGATTTACAAATTCTGGTGATCTTGATGTTCATAATGGTAGATTCTGCAAAACACCAGAATTCCCTAATGGAGTTTACGCATACTTCGCTGGTGTAACAACAAGTTTGACTTCAAATACTTTGGAACCAAAGTATCCATATTTTGTTGGAGAAACTTTCCAATCTAAGTTTGAAAAAGAAAACTTGATATTGGATCAAACTTTTGACTTTAATAATTCTTCTTTAGTTCGAAATACATATCCATATAAGATTGCTGAACCAGAAGCAGATTATGATTTCCTTGATGAAGGATATGAATCTTTTAGTCAAAAGAGTTTTGTTACAGCAGTATCCAAAGGATCTATTGAGCAAATAGATGTCATTGAAGGTGGTTCAGGATATAAAGTAGGTGAACTTGTTAAGTTTGACCAGGAAAACACTGGAGGAACAGGATTAAGTGGTGAAGTATTAGAGGTTACTGGTAAGGATGTCTTATCACTTTCTACCGAATTGGAAAGATATGATAATGCAACTCTCATCAGAGATAATAACAGACAAGTATCTGCATATTTCAGAGATGGTTTTGATCTTGACAATAATGATGTAGTTTATGTAAGTGGACTTTCCACTTCAATCTCCAATCTTTATGGAAATCATAATATTGGTATTGGTACAGAGAATGTTTCTCTTGCAGCAACAATGTCTTCTTATACCGCAACACCTGGTGGTATTACTGAGGATATTTTTGTTTCTAGTATCCCTCAGGTATCAATTGGAAATAGTCTAACAATCCATTCATCAAATGGTGGGCAAGAAATTGTTAGAATTCTGAATAACTATGGCAACGGTATTATCAAGGTTCAGAGATTTGCTAGTGCTGGTGTTGCACACACCTTCTCCAGTAAAGTTAACGTAAGACAGGAAAGAATTGCTATTGCTGCAAGAACACCTGAATTTAAATCTGAGAGAAATAGTTTAGTTTACTTCAACGCGAAAGAATCTGTTGGTCTTGGAACAACTTCTGGTGGAGCAATCTCTAAAACCAGAACCGTTGGTGGAATACAAAATACTGTCTCTATTCCATATCAAAGCATCTACATTCCAAATCACCCATTCAAGACAGGTGAGCGTTTGACATTCACAATGTCACCAAAATCTGGTGTAACTGCTTTGATTTCGGGTAATGATGATACCAATACTAATACTTTTACAGTTCCAGATCAAACTACCAGAATTTCGGAAGTATTTGTAATTAGTAAGGGTGCAGATTACATTGGACTTACGACTCAGGTAGGATTAACTACTAATACTGCTGGATTATTCTTCTACAGTGATGGTACAGATAATGATGAATATTTACTAACTACACATAAGACCCAAGTTACAGGTGATGTAGATAGAATTGTAACAACAGTAAGCACTGGTTCATCTCACGGATTGCAAAATAAGGACGCAATCTCACTAACTGTAAAACCAAACGTTGTTGTTGGTGTTGGAACAACTGCTGCACTTACATTGAGATTTAATGAAGAACATAAGCAGTTGATTGTTAATCCAGTTGGAGTTAATTCAACTAATATCAATACTGTAACAAATCAGATTACAATTCCTAATCATGGATTCAAAACTGGTGATAAAGTTTTCTATGAAAGTTCCGAAGTTGCTTCTGGATTAACAACTGGTTCATACTATGTTGTTGAAGATACTAGAAACTCTTTCAGACTTGCAGAAACACTCTATGAATCAAACCCCGAGTCTGAGAAGACAATTAATATTGTTGGGACTGGAGATACAAGTCATACTTTTGGACTTGTCAATCCAAAAATTGATGTTGTCAGAAATTCTGACATAAGATTCAACCTCAATGATCCATCACTTGTTGGATATAATCTCAATATCTACACTGATCAAAACTTTGTAAATGAATTTATAACAACATATGATAATACACAATTCAATGTAGAACGCAGCGGTGTTGTTGGTGTTGCAGCAACCGCATCACTTACAATTAACTATTCTGAGAATATACCATCAATCCTGTATTATGGTTTAGAAAAAGCGGGATATATTAGCACTTCTGATATCTCAGTCAGAAATTATTCACAAATTAATTATGTTAATAGTGAATATAATGGAAGATATTCTGTAAGTGGTGTAACTTCCACTACTTTCAAATTCTCTCCAAATAGACTTCCTAGTGTACTTTCTTACACCAAAGATCAAACAGATCTTATTGAATACAGTACAAGATCAGAAACTGCCTTAAACAGTGGTGTTGCAAAAGTAAAACTCATTTCAGGTGGATTCAACTTCGATAAGATTCCAGTATTCTCTGAAGTTGAAACTGTGAATGGAAGAAATGCAAATATCGTTGCAATTTCTACAACTATTGGTAGGGTTAAGAATTTTAGAATTCAAAATATTGATTATGCATATCCATCAGATAGAACTCTAAGACCAGAGGCAACACTCCCAATTATTTTGAATGTTGATGATTTAGACATCATTGATCGTTTTGAAATTGAATCTGGTGGTAGCAGATATCTGAGTGCCCCAGACTTACTCCTTTACAATGATACAAAGAATGTAATTATTGATTCTACATCACTAATTGCTGATGTACCTAATGATGCTGTTTCTGGAATTGAGCAAATTGCTCCTATCTTTGGAATTGAATCAGAACCACATAGAGTAATTGCAATCAATAACTCAAATGGTGTAGGTATTAGTTCAATTCTTACAAGTGCATCTGGTATTGCAACTTGTACAATCAATACACCTATTAATGGATTCACTCAGAATCTATTCCAGGATGGTGATGAAATCTTTGTTGAAGGTATTGAGTTAGTATCTCCAACTGGAACAGGATATAATTCTGAGGATTATGGATATAGATTCTTTAAGATTGATACTGCAAACTTCCTTGCTAATCCAGCAACAATTCAGTTCTCTCTCCTTGATGATGCTGGTGCTGGTTTAACTACCAATCCAGGTATTGCTAAGACATTCCAGTCAGGATATGCGACTATTGTTAATAGGAGAGATTATCCAGACATTCGTGCAATCAGAAAGAGAGCAACGTTTGCAGATAATGAGAAATTATTTGTTGATAGTGGAACAGGATTTAGATCTGTTGATTTGAGAATCTCTATGGTTAGAGAAGATTATATTAAGGTTCTTGGTAGATATAACATTCAAAAAGGTGAAAAAGTCAAGGGTGTTATTAGTGGTGTTATTGCGACAATTACTGGTGTAAGTAAAGATAGATCTAAGTTTACTATTGACTATTCATCTAGTCAAAATCTTGGATGGAGAGATGATATTGGTAAGTTGAGTGAAGACTTCCAGGTAACTCCAGATAATGACTATTATCAGAATTTGTCATACTCTGTCAAGAGTTCTATTCCTTGGGACACAATGTCTGGACCAGTGAATAGTATTCTTCACCCAGCAGGTATGAAGAATTTTGCTGATGTTGGAATTACGTCAGCAACTGATACTGGTGTTAGTATTGGTGGAACAACTAATGCTATTATCATTCTCGATGTTATCAATGAGGAAAGAGTTGATACAATCAATAACTTTGACTTTACTGTCGATGATGACGTAAGAGGTAATCAGTCTAAGTTCCTGAGAATTAAAAATAGAAAACTAACAGATTATACTGAATGTAGAACAAATAGAGTTCTTATTCACGATGACATTAGTGATAGATTCTCAAGTAAAGGATTCCAAGGATCTTCAATTGAAATTGAAGAGATTGATATTGTAGATACCAATGTCAGATATGTGATTCAGATTGTAGCACCAGATAGCGGTGATGTACAAATCACTGAGTTGGTCTTACAGTCTACTACACTCAATTCATATCTTTTGGAAAAGAATACTACTTTCAGTAGAAATAAACTTGGTGATTTTAGTGCAGATGTTGAAACTGATGGTAGAAAAACTCTTATCTTTACCCCAGTAGATGCATTTGATACTGACCTTGATATTAAGGTACTCAAAAAGACATTTGCCAATGGATTTGCAGGTATTGGATCACAAGCAATTGCATCTATTGATCTGATTGCATCTAACACACTTGGAATTTCTAGTGTTGGTACTGCAACTAGTGAAAAGGTTGTCTACGAATTTAATGATGCCGACTTCAATGGCGCATTTGCTTCTTTCGAAATTGCTGATAGATTCAACAATTCGAATGTAAGTTTTGTTGAAGCTGCTATTGACTTTGATGGAACTGATGTAAACATCAGTGAATATTACTTTGACACAAATAATCAATCTTACAGTGCAACTAAGTTAGGAATTGTTACTTCCATATATGATGCAAATGCTGGTATTGTCTCAGTAAGTGTCATCAATAATACTGTTAATCAGACATATGATGTTCGCTCAAACTTTGTTAAATTTGCAGATACTGCTGCTGGTGATGGAATTTACAGATTCTTACAAGCATCTCAACCACCTGGATCTGAAAATAGTGCTGTATTAGAATCTGTTGTCGATTCTGGTTCTGGTTCAGTAACAATCGGTACATATGATATCAACAGATTTAGTTCAGTATCATCTCTTGTAAGAGTATCATCTGGAACTCAGTCTGCGATTCATCAAGTATCTGCTGTATGTGATTCCTTAAAAGTAGTTGTTACACCAGGAATGTTTGCTGCTACTGGAAATACTACTGGTCTTGGCACATTTGGTGGACAGATTGTTGGAAGCGACTTCTTAGTCAAGTTCTTCCCTGATAGTGGAAGTGTAGAAGCACAAGCATATAACCAAGCATTCTATACTACTAGTGATTATGATACTCAACCATTAGATCTTGAATATGGTTCAAATGTTCAAAACATTTTACTCTCTGGTTTTGATTCATTGAATGGTCCAAGAGCAAACAAACTATTTTTCCCACTCAAACACGATGGTGTTCCCATCTATGCTAAGACATTTGACCCAAGTACAACAACTGTTAATCTTGCAACTGGCGAATTTACTATTAATGATCACTTCTTCAATACTGGCGAAGAACTAGACTATATTCCAGATTCAACATTTGTTGGTGTTGGAAGAAGTCATATGGGTATTGGTCAAACTGCCAACTACCTTGGAATTGTAACCGATAGACTTCCTGAAAAAGTTTATCCTATCGTCTCTTCACCAAATAACTTTAAACTTGCAACAACTCCTCAATTTGCGGCACTTGGTATTGCAGTAACATTTACTGATGTGGGTGTTGGTAATGCTCATCGTTTCGAATTTACTAAGAAACTCACCAAGACTGTTATTGCTCTGGATGGTATTGTTCAGCAACCAATTACATTTACATCAATTAATCATACTCTTGAGCACAACTCCTTCTTTGCTGCAAATGGAATTACTGCTGGCATTTCAACGTTCAATATTAGTGGTATTTCTTCAATTCAACCAAGAGATCTTATTAGAATTGATGATGAATATATGAAGGTTGTTGAGGTTGGTCTTAGTACTAACGTCGGTGGAGAACTTTTAGGTCCAATTAATGGTGTCATCTCTGCTGGATTCTCTACCTTCCCATCAGTTTCTGTTGTTAGAGCATCTGTTGGTAGTACGGCAGTTGCTCACGAAAATGGAGCAGAGGTAAGAGTATACAGAGGTTCATTCAACATTGTTGATTCTACTGTACACTTTACTGATCCTCCAAAGGGTAATACTAGAACTAGAAGGGATGCAAGTAATTTACCATTCGTAAGTGCTAAGTTCTCTGGTAGAACATTCCTGAGACAGGATTATGCTACTAATATGCTGTTCGATGATATTTCAGAACAGTTCACTGGAATTGGTAAAACCTACACAATGACTGTTGGTGGTGGTAATACCACTGGTGTTGAAGCAGGAAATGGCATCTTGTTCTTGAATGGTGTCTTCCAAACACCAACTACAACCAATAATATTGGAAACAACTATGAATTTGAAAATGATAATGTAGCAGGAATTTCCAGCGTAGTATTTACAGGTATTACATCAACTGACGGTTCATTCATTCGTTCCGAGTTTGATATCAATCAGAATCAACTTCCAAGAGGAGGAATGATTGTTTCTCTGGGATCAACCCCAGGTCTTGGATATGCTCCTCTCGTTGGTGCAAAAGTCAAGGCAGATCTTACAAATGGTGCAATTACTGATGTTGTCGGAGTCAATACTTACAGAAATCCTGTTGGTATTGCAACAGCAGCATACAACAAGTCTACTGGCGTTATTGAACTCAGAACACATACAAATCATTACTTAAAGGGTGGTGATAGAGTTCAATTGGTTGGTCTCCACTTTACTTGCACACCTGCATACAGTGGTGTAACTACAACAATCTTCCCAGATCATGATCGTTCTTTTGATGTTGTAAATATTCTTTCAGCAAATGAACTGACTGTTCAGGTCGGAACTAGCACAATCACTCACAATTATGTTGGATTTGGTGAAGTATTCAAACATTATTCATTGAACCACGGATCTGGATATAGAGATCCTGTTGCGATTGGAGTTACTGACATTGCATTTGATCATAAGTTTGTCAGAGCAGGTGTTGGTTCTATTTTCGTCGGTTCTGCTGGAACCACTTCTTTCACCGCTACTGGCGCTGACTTTGAATCACATACTGGAAAACTTATTGTAACTGTTGCAAACCACGGTTTACAAGTAGGAAACCAAGTTGGATTCGATACTGGTGGTTTAATTCTGTCTTGTTCAGAAGATAACTTCCTCACAGAGCAACCTTATCCTAGGTCTACGGACCCTGTGGCAGGCATTACGACCGAAGTTACTACAACTACCACAAACACCTTTACGGTCAATGTAGGACCTGCTGGTGGTGCTGGAACGGGTGCTGTGGTTAGTGCTGTTGTCGGTGCTGGTGGAACACTTGCATTCAATATTGATAATGCAGGTTCTGGATATGTCAATCCAAGAATTACGATTGAAGAACCAATTTATGAGAATATGTCTGTAATTGGCGTTTCTCGTCTTGGACAGGGTGCAACCACAGAGACTGGTGAAAATCTACTCCTTAACTTAAAAGTTGGCGCTGCTTCAACAAACGTTGGAATTGGATCTACCTTGTTCCAGGTAGAATCCTTTGAAGTTGCAAGAACTGGGTATAACTTTAAAGTTGGTGACGTTATGAAAGTTGTTGGTCTTGTTACCGCAGCACATCTTACTTCCCCAGTTTCTGATTTCGAACTTGAAGTTGTTGAAACATTCAATGATCGTATGTCTTCTTGGTCATTCGGTGAAATGGATTATATTGATACTACTGCTCTACTTCAAAATGGTGTTAGAAAGAGATTCCCACTCTTCTACAATGGACAATTGTTGAGTTTTGAAATTGATCCAAATCATCCTCTTTCTAGTCAGATTGATTTGAATGCTGTTCTTCTTATCTTCATTAATGGTGTATTGCAACAACCAGAAACTGCATATCAATTTGAAGGTGGTACATCTGTAACATTCACACAGGCACCAAACGAAAGTGATAAGGTCGATATCTTCTTCTATATTGGTCAAGAAGGTGTTGATGTTACTATCGTCAATATCACAGAAACGATCAAGATTGGTGATGATCTGTTTGTCAAGAAGATGCCAGGTTTCTCTGTTCCAAAAGATCAATCTCGTGATAGAACTATTGTTGATATCACAGGATCAGATACTGTTGAAACAGATATCTATGTTGGACCAGGTATCAATGATACTGTGTTTAGACCACTTGATTGGAATAAGCAGAAAGTTGATAAATTTGTCAAGGGTGATGTTGTTTCTAAAACAAGACCAGTTCTTGAACCAAGAGTTTATCCAACTGCAAGAATTATCGGTGATCTGAATACATCAAGTACTAATATCTTTGTCGATAATGCGAAATTCTTCAATTATGAAGAAGATAATTATGGAATCAATATTACTAATGTTGACGCATTAGTTGTTGATTCTAATGATCCTGTTTCAGCAGCATTTACTGCTACTGTTTCCGCAGGAGGAACTATTTCTGCTGTAACCATAACAAATCCAGGTCTTGGATATTCGGGAACTTTCCCAATTAAATTTGCAAATCCAGTTGCTATTGGTGTTGGTGTTGGAACTACTGCAATTGCAGAAGCAACAGCAGATGGTCATTCAATTGTATCTGTCAACATCACAAACCCAGGTTTTGGATATACAAATACAAATCCACCAAATATGATCATCGAAGTTCCTGAGGTAACTAAGGAAAGTATCGTTGACATTCAGAATGTTCAAGGTTTCTCTGGCATTATTACTGGAATCGCAGCAGTAAATGGTATTGGTGGACATCCATTAGCACTTCGTATTAACTTCAGAACACTTGATGTCAGTGATGCTAATGATTTGTCACAGGGATATCCCGTAATGATTTACAACACCACTGTTGGAACTGGTGTAACCTCAGTTGATGGTGAAGATGCATCTGTTATTGGAATTGGAACACAATTCTTGGACAATGTTTACAAAGTTCATCAAGTATCCAATAACGGACCTGATGGACAGATTATTTGTAATATTGATTCTAATACTAATGTAGTTGGAATTGCAACCACAGGTTCTGCGGTCGCTCCAATTCTTTCACTCGGAAATATTTCTTGGGGAAGAATATATGATTATAATGCACGCACAAATCCAATTTCTATCGGTGTCACAGGTCTCACCGTTGATGCTGGATTATCAACATTCCCAACTATTCAAAGAAGAGATTTCGGATTTAGAGATAGTGGTGCTTTAAGAGATAGATCTGTACTTCCATAAAGGTCCTATAAATACATAAAAAAAGATAACGATGTCAGCAATTGTTACTGATCAATTTAGAATTCTGAATGCCAGTAATTTTGTAGAATCAGTTGAATCAACTTCCAACTCTTACTACATTACTGTTAGTTTACCAAATCCGACTGCGGTTGGTTTTGGTAGAACTAGTGATTGGAATACTTCACCTCCTGCACCCCTGGATAGCTTCGCCTATAACAGTCACGCAGGTGATGTTGTTTTGTATGGAAAGAAGATAACTTCTGCAAATATTAGAAGAATTATAAGAAGGATTGATTGGGTTGCAGGAACGAGATATGAGATGTATAGGGATGATTATACCATCCAAAATCCATCACCATTGACAAATGCTGCAACGTTATATAATTCAAATTACTATGTAATGAACTCTGATTTTAGAGTTTATATTTGTATTGAAAATGGGTCTGATGGAAAGAATCCCAAAGGAAATGTTTCTCAGGATGAACCTACGTTTACGGACTTAGAACCATCTAAACCAGGAACTAGTGGTGACGGATATATTTGGAAGTATCTGTTTACAGTTTCTCCTAGCGATATTATTAAATTTGACTCGACAGAATACATTACTGTACCAAACTCTTGGGCAACATCAACTGATGCTCAAATCAGAGCAATGAGAGAGTCTGGTAACTCTGATGTCAATTTAAATCAAATTAAAACAGTTTTCATCGAAGATGGTGGAAACAACTATGCAAGTGGACTAGGACAAGAGGTTGATATTATTGGTGATGGTACAGGTGGAAAAGTTCGTGTCGATGTTGTTGGTGGAAAGATTACTGACACCATCGTAACATCTGGTGGAAGTAATTATAGTTACGCACTAGTAGATCTTGGATCTATAAATTCAAATACTACTGGAACTAGTGCAAAATTAATTCCTGTTGTTCCACCATCAAAAGGTCATGGATATGATATTTACACCGAATTAGGTGCAGATAAAGTATTAGTTTATGCACGTTTTGATGATTCGACGAAAGATTTTCCAATTGATACAAGTTTTGCTCAGGTTGGAATCGTAAAGAATCCAACTGCAGTAGGAACTGATACGATTTACACTGATAATACTTTCACAGGACTTTTTTCAGTTAAATTCTCATCTATAACAGGAACTCCAACTGTTGGAGAAAAAATTGAACAGACTCTTGCTGGTGGAACTGGTAAAGCATTTGGTTATGTAGCATCTTATGATACTGAAACAATGGTCTTGAAGTATTTCCAAGATAGATCACTATATTATAATCAGTCAACGTTTGATCAGAAAGATTATGTTGGCATCTCTACTAACGGTAGAGCATATGCTTTCGAATCTTCATCTAACCCTATTAGTGGACAAAGTTCTGGTTTCTTGGGGTCAATTTTCCAGGGATTTACTGGAATTACAACGAATCCAACAGGACAAAAGTTAATCAACCTTGGTGTAAACTTTACATCTGGGTTAGCAGCACCTGAAATAAATAAAGGGTCAGGACAATTAATTTATCTTGATAACAGACCTAGTATTTCTAGGAATTTGAGACAAAAAGAAGACATCAAAATTATACTGGAATTCTAAAAAATGCCACAGAAGACTAATTTAAACGTAAATCCTTATTACGACGATTTTGATAAGGATGATAATTTTTACAAGGTTCTCTTCAAACCTGGATATCCAGTTCAGGCTAGGGAGTTAACAGGTCTTCAATCTATTTTACAAAGTCAGATTGAATCCTTTGGATCTCATATGTTCAAAGAGGGTTCAATGGTTATCCCTGGCGGGGTAACTTGTGATAACCAGTTTACTACTGTTAAAGTAAACCCAACACATTTGGGTATTGACATTACAGTATACCTTGATGCTCTTGTAAATGCAAATGATGGTAAAGGTACCAGAGTTGTTGGTGAAGATACCGACGTAGTTGGTGTTATCAAAGGATACCTTTTGCCGCCAGAAGAAGGTGTAGAAGATATTACCCTTTTTGTAAAATACCGTGATGGTGCCTCCGATGAATCAACCGTAGAGTTTGCTGACGGAGAAGTTCTTGTCATCGATGAGAATGTTACATATGGAAACACAACTCTCAATTCGGGAGATACTATTTTAACAGCAGTGTCTATTGACGCTTCTGCAATGGGATATGCAGTTGGTGTTGCACCAGGTGTATATTTTATTAGAGGATATTTTGTTGATGTCCCTCAATCTCAAATTGTTCTTGATCCATATCAAAATGAACCTTCTTTTAGGGTTGGATTTGATGTTATAGAATCTATCATCAATTCAGATGAAGATGAGTCTCTTAATGATAATGCAAAAGGATATACAAACTATGCTGCACCTGGTGCAGATAGATTAAAAGTTTCTGTAAAACTTACAAAAAAAGCACTCTTAGATTTTGATGATACCAATTTCATCGAACTCGTTAAAATTGATAATGGTGAGATAAAGAAATTACAAAATAAGTCAAACTATAATTTAATCAAGGATTATTTCGCAAAGAGAACTTTCGAAGAATCTGGAAACTATGCAGTAGATGAATTTAAAGTAGAAGTTGCCAACTCTTTAAATAATGAAACTGGAAACGGCGGACTCTACACCGAACAGCAAAAAACGGAGCAAGGCAACACTCCAAATGATGATACAATGTGTATCAAAGTTTCTGCTGGAACTGCATATGTCAAAGGATATGATATTGATCTTGTAGGATCAACTGTTATTGATGTTCCAAAACCAAGAACAACAAAGGAAGTTAAATCTGCAAGAGTTCCCTTTGCGATGGGAAGTCTTCTTAAAGTCAATAATGTAACAGGAGTTCCTTTCATTAATATTGGTGCTGCTGTAAGTGGAACCCAGACAACTCAGGTAAATGTTGTCCAACTTTTCAATAGACTAAGAAATACTGGTACTACTAATGCTGGTACTGGATTAAAAATTGGTGAAGCAAGACTGTATTGGTATGGTGTTTCTGACGCACCATACACAGGTGATACAACAGAATGGGATTTATATCTATTTGATGTTCAAACATATACAGATCTTTATCTTGCAAAATCTTATTCACTTTCAGAAGTTCCTCTTGGATCTTACGTAAGAGGTCTTTCTAGTGATGCAACTGGATATGTTGCTGCCAAGAGAAATGGTGCTGGATTCTCATTAACACAAACTTCTGGTAACTTCCTCGTTGGTGAGCAAGTTATCATTAACGAAAATCAGGACTATAAGGTTGCTATTGAGAATTTACGTGCATTCTCAGTTGAAGATATCAAGTCTGTTTATCAAGATTCAACATCAATCAATACTGCAATTCAAAGAGACTTTATTGCAGATTGTGTTCTTTATGAAAGAACTCCACCAAAATTTGCAATTACCGATAAATTAGTTGTTACTGGGGCAAATACTGGTCAGGTTGCAGGAAGATCATTTAGTGCAATTACTGGTATTAAGACTGATGCTGTTATTAAGTATCAAACTGGTAATGCAGATGCAAACTTCAATAGAATTAGTTCAATTGCAGCAGATGGAACTTCGATAGGTCTTGCAGCACCAGCATCTTCTGTAACTGGTATTTACAGAAATAATGTAACCAATGGAAGTTCTCAGTTCTCACTGATGGTTCCAAAGATTCACAATACCCAAGCTTCTGGATTATTTGCAGAACTTCCAGAACTTGATATTGCATCTGTTGATCTTGCAAATTCAGATCTTGTAATTACAAGACAACTTACAGGAGAAGCAACAAACGGTAGTGGTGAGATGACTCTTACTACCGCAGATGCACTTGACACTAGTGCTGGAATTACTAGTGTATTCTTTGAAACTTTCGATGCTGAAAGATATTCAATTCATTATAGTGATGGAGATACTGCTGATCTCAAATCAGGAAACTTTATCTATGGACAGAATGGTAACTCAATTACATTCACTGGATTGAGAACTAATCAAAGTAATGTCACTGTAATTACAACTCTCAAAAAAGAGCAAGTAACTGCAAAAACTAAGGAATTTACAAGAAGCAGACAAGTAGCAGTTACTAGAACTAATGGATATTCAACAGCAGTTGGACTGACAACTAGTAAGTTTTATGGTTTAAGAATTGAAGATGAGGAGATCTCTCTCAATATACCTGATGTTGTAAATGTTCGTGCAGTTTATGAATCAACAAACTCTTCTGCACCAGTCCTAGATTCTCTTACCTTCGCAACTGGACTTTCATTAGATACAAATGTAATTGTTGGTGAAAAAATCGTTGGACAGGACAGCAGAGCAGTTGCTCAGGTTGTTTCGACAACTGCAACAACTGTCAGTTACGTTCCTCTCAATCAAAACGAGTTCCAGGTTGGTGAGTCGGTCGTATTCAAAGATTCTTCTCTGAATATTCTCGTTCAAAGAACAACCGCTGGAAGTTACATCGATAGAACTGCTAACTATATCCTTGACAAAGGTCATAAAGCACAATATCAAGATTATTCTAGAATTCGTAGAAGAGATGGATTTGCACCACCATCCAAACAGTTGTTAGTTGTTTGTGATCATTATGTTGTTGGTGCAGGAAATGCTGGTGATATCTTTACTTGCAATTCTTATACTTCTGAGAGATATACAAATGATATTCCAACATTGGTTAATGGAGTTAGAGTAACTGATTTACTTGATTTTAGACCAAGAGTTACTGAATTTGATCCTTCTACTGCAACAGCATCACCTTTTGCTTTCCAAAGTAGAAGTTATGAATCAAATTCCAGATATGTAGTTTCACCAGATGAAACATCTAGAATTGGTTATAGTTTCTATCTTCCAAGAGTCGATTTGTTGACTCTGAATCGTTTGGGTGAGGTTGAAGTCGTCCAAGGTGAGCCAGCAGAAGATCCACAACCACCAGTTCTTGCTGATGATGCAATGGAACTTGCGTTGCTTGCTCATAAAGCATATCTTTATAATCCTAACACAGGTTCAAGAATTCTTCTGAGAGATAATAGAAGATTCACAATGCGTGATATTGCTGCATTGGAGACTAGGATTGAAAATCTTGAAGAGATGACATCTTTGAGTTTGCTTGAATTAGATGCTGCAACTAAGGAAGTTACTGATGCAAATGGTCTCAATAGATTCAAGTCTGGATTTGTTGTAACTGATTTTGCAGACAAATCTATTGGTGAACCAAGACTCACTACAATTGATATTAACTCAGAAGAGAAGTGTGGAATTTCTCCTGTTGAGTTTATGTCGATGAATGCAGAAATTGCATTAGATCCTGCAATTGATCCTACAACTGCAGATCTCACACAGAATCTAAGATTACAAGATCCAAATATTCAAAAGACCGGTGATCTTTTGACTCTGAAATATGAGGAAAAACAGTGGATTAATCAACCACAAGCAACTAATGTTGAAAATGTTAATCCATTTAATGTCATCGTTTATGTCGGTGGTGTTACATTAGATCCAGCGGCAGATAATTGGACAAGAACAATTTACATCAATAACAGAAGAACTGAATCTTCTGGTGCTAAGTGGGTACAGGAAGCGTCAGTTCATAAGGATGTTGATAGAAAAGTTACTTATGAGACTTACAGAAAGGGTCGTGGTAGAAATGAAAGAAAGACTAGAAAACTTGTTACGACAACTACAACTACTACAACTAGATACAAACCAAAACTTACAAGACCTTGGCAGAGAGAATTTGATTACGTTGAAAACGTAAAAATCAAGAGTACTGTCGATCCATTTATGCGTTCCAGAAACGTATACTTTGCTGCTAATGGTCTTAGACCTTTCACTAAACACTATCATTTCCTCGATAGTCAGCAAGTTGATATTATTCCAAAACTTGTTGAAATTGAAATGGATTCTGGTACATTCAGAACTTATGAAGATGTTGATGTATTCCAAAAGGGCAAAAAGATTGCACATTTCAGAATTCAAAAACCAAATCACAAATTTGGTGATACTTCTAGACCAGACATTGCTGCTGGATTAGGTTCTCCATCTGTTCTTGTTGAAACATACTCAACAGATCCTTATGATAGAACAAGACCTGCACCATCAAATGCATATTCTGCAACTTCAAAACTTTTGAATATTGATGTTCGTTCACTATCAACTGAACAAAGATATTATGGATACATTACTCCTGGTGCAAAACTTGTTGGTAGAACCAGTGGTGCGGTAGCACGTATCAAGAGATCTGATTTGATTTCTGATAATTGGGGCGATATTGTCGCAGCATTCTTCTTCCGTGATCCAAACACAAATCCAGCACCACCAATTAAGGTTAAGTCTGGTGAAAAGACTGTAAAGATTACTGCAACTCCACCAGGAACAATTAGTCTTCCAGGTTCTACTGTAAATGCTTCGGAAGCAATTGGATCTTATAGTGGTTCTGGAACAATCATTACTCAGGAGACTGATAGAGTTTCTGTAAGACATCCACCCAAACCAAGAGCGAGACCTACCGAAGTCAATGTTACTGTTAAAGCACCTCACAGAGACCCACTTGCACAAACATTTACTGTAGATGGTACGGGTGCATTCCTCACATCATTTGATCTTTACTTTGCTCGTGTGGACGAAAATGCAAAGGTCTTTGTTGAACTTAGAACAGTTGATCTTGGAACACCAACAAATCTGTTGGTGCAAGATTTCTGTCAGGTTGCTCTCAATCCCAATGATATTAAAATCGGAACAGCAGATAATCCAGTTCCAACAAGAGTAAGATTCCCATCACCAGTCTTCTTAGAATCTGGTCAAGAATATGCAATTGTTATCCTGTCTCCAAGTTCTGATGAATATGAGATGTGGACTGCAACTATGGGACAAAAGACTGTTAAGTCTGCAAATCTCCCAGATGTTCAAAATGTTGTTGTTTCTAAGCAATACATTGGTGGATCTCTCTTTAAGTCTCAAAATGGTACTATTTGGACACCAAGTCAGTATCAAGATTTGACATTCACTCTTTATAAGGCAGAATTTGTCAGATCTGGAACTGCTACATTCTATAATACACCTGTTACTACAAGTGGTGATAATGCTTCTTTACTGCCACCTAACCCAATTGAAGGTCTTCCCAGAAAACTGAGAGTTCCTGTAAGTGGCGCAACTGCTGCAGATATATCAAATGTAGTTCCTGGTGTTAAAATTGGTGAGGGAACTTCTCCAAGTATTACTGGTTTTGTTGAAAATCTTGGTGGTCCAATTAGTGCATCAAGTATTGTTAGTGCTGGTGAAGGTTATCCAAATACAACAACGAATAATGTACCACTGTTCAGTCTGACTGGACAAGGAACAGGAGCACAAGCAACTGTTATCGGTAATGCTGATGGTGAAGTTGCTACCGTAACTATTTCTAATGCTGGAAGTGGTTATGTTAAAGGTGAGATGCTTGGAATTACAACTAGTAATATTGGTGGTGGTTCTGGTGCAGTTGTTAGTGTAAATGATCACGGAACTTTTGATGTGATGTATCTCACTGGTGTTCAGGGAGAAAACTTCACAAATGCTGCAAGTATGGTTCGTTATCTTGATCCTAATGATGAAGCCACTAGAACTTCAATTGATTCAAGTGTAAATGGAAACTCCACTCTGGTAGATGGAAGATTCGGTGGTAACGTTCTCAGAATCAAGCAGTATAATCATGCACATCACGGTGGAAACAATATAATTGAAATTGTAGACGTTGATCCTGACAGAGAAAAAGTTGATCTTAATGCAAACTTTGGCATTAATGATTCTACTGTCTCTATTGCAAATACCACTCCATTTGCAAGATTTGAAGGAATTACAACTTCTGCTGGATATGCAAAAATTGGTGATGAAGTTGTTGCTTATAGTGCAATCACAAACACAAATGGAAATGCTGGTACGCTTTCAATTACTTCTAGAGGACTGAACGGCACTACTCAATCCTCACACGTTGTTGGAGAATCCATTCAACCATATGAAGTAAATGGAGTATCACTGACAAGAATCAACACCACTCACAATATTCCTGCAACATATTATCAGGACGAAAATTCTAACTTTGATAACTACTTCCTTGAATTTGATAGAACTGGAAGACCAAGTGGTGAAAATATGATTAACTTTGAATCGGATAAAGCATTGGGTGGATCTAACGTTGGAATTTCCCAAAACTATCAGTTTAGTTCGATTGAACCTCTGTTCAATACAATTACACCTGGTAAGGGAACTGCAATCAAGAGTCAGATTAGAACAATCAGTGGCACTAGTGCTGGTGGAAATGAAATATCCTTTATTGATCAAGGATTTGATTCGATTCCATTGAACAAAGTTCTTCACTTCAGAACACCAAGAATGGTTGCTTCCGAAGTAAATGAAACCGCTCGTTTGACAAATCTTCCAAAGAATAAGTCTTTGACTTTAAGAGTTGATTTTACAACAGAAGATACTAATCTGTCTCCTGTAATGGATCTGCAAAATTCAACCTTCATTCTTGGCAGGAACAAGGTCAATAACCCTGTTGATGATTATGTTAAAGATCCAAGAGCAAATACAGTTGATAAAGATCCACACTCAACTATCTTTGTTACTCAAATGGTTTCTCTTGAACAACCTGCAACAAGTCTGAAAGTTATTATTGCAGCAAATAGACAACCTGAGGCAGATTTCAGAGTTCTCTATCGTTTGGATAGAGCAGATTCTGAGCAAGTCGATCAGAAGTTCATTCCATTCCCAGGTTTTGACAATACCAAGGATACTGATGGTGATGGATACGGTGATGAAACAATTGATCCACAGAAGAACAGTGGAAGAGCAGATGCATTTGTACCACCAAATGATAGAACATCTTTCTCTGAATATCAATTCAGTGTAGATAATCTTGAACAGTTTGATGGATTCTCAATTAAGGTTGTAACATCTTCAACCAATGAATCCACACCTGTCAAGTTGAAAGATTTCAGATGTATTGCACTTGCATAATAAAATGACTAATATTCCTAAGGAAGACTTAATTCCAGTTGAGGGTCACACGAATCTTTTTCGAGATCGTGTGACTGGTGCTATTGTGAATACTAACACAAGTGGATATTCACAATATCAACAAATGAAACAACGAAAACAGAATGAAAGGCGTGAACTTGATACAATTAAGTCTGATATAGAAGAGATTAAAACTCTATTACGGGAGCTTACTAATGGATCCAGATGAAATCAAACTCAGTGGACTTTCCAAGGAATTTGCATATCAAAAAATAGCAAATGAACTGGATGAATGTGACAGTATTTCTTTGATGAGGGACATTGCAAAGTCTTATGCAAAGCTATATTTGAAGCAGCAAGAAGTTGTTTCGGGTTTGGGACTTCAAGGAATATAAATATTCATACATCCTGAGCTGTATATAAATGGCTGAAATTAAAGTCAGAGTAGGACAAAAACCGGCAACAAAGGTTATTTCTTCCCTTGCTGGTGCTCAAGGTCTCTCGTTGGCTGAGTTAAGTGATGTGAATGCCACCAATTTATCAAACGGAATGGTCCTCGTTTATAATGCTAGCACCAGAAAATGGGATGCTACGTTAGAGTTAACGCCAGGTAATACACAGAACTTAGACATCAACGGAGGAAATTTCTGAAATGGCAAGTATTATTAGGATCAAAAGATCCTCAGGTACAGCTAAACCATCAACTTTACAATGGGGCGAATTAGCATACGTAACTGGTATTGGTAGTGCTACCAACGCTGCTTACCAAAATAAAGATAGAGTTTATCTTGGTGACGACGGCACTAACGTTAACGCTATTGGCGGACGTTATTACACCTCCATGATGGACCACGTTCCTGGAACTGTGGCGAACATTGCAGGAACTAATACTAGAAACCTTGACAAAGGTGTTTCTGCACTGATGGCACCACTGGCAAACAGTGGTCTCGGTGGAGCACTTTCACTCAAAGTTGATCAGTGGAACGTAGATAATATTAGAATTGATGGAAATGTAATTTCATCAACTGATACTGATGGAGATAT
>CENW01137328.1_pt1 | contig 23799 bp, 22 predicted proteins | sample 530241 | NCBI WGS metagenome assembly CENW01 (sample SAMEA2619818, study PRJEB7988) | marine metagenome | isolation source: saline water (ENVO:00002010), including | reverse complement strand
AAATCTCTATTACCATGCATAAAAAATACTTCAGGACCATCTAAGACAAATTCTGAAAGAGCAGTCTTTATATCTTGATGGAATGAATTATCATCATCATCACCAATCCATATTTCAAAAAGATCACCTAATATAAATAAATGAGTGCAGGCTTCTTTAGACTCATTTAAAAACGCTTTGAAAGCAGTTGTTAAGTCAGGCCTATTTTTATTGAGATGTATATCTGAAATAAATCGAGGCTTCATTCATTAATAACAACAGACTCTATTGTGATTACTTCTTGAGGGACATCTTGATAAGCTCCAGAAGAGCCTGTTGCAACTTCTGCAATTTGATCAACTACATCCATCCCTTCAGTTACCTTACCAAAAACTGCATAACCCCATCCCTGTGATGTTTCACCAGTATGATTTAAGAATCCGTTATCCTTATGATTGATAAAAAACTGACTTGTTGCAGAGTGGGGATCCATAGTTCTAGCCATCGCAATAGTACCTCTATCATTAGGAAGACCATTGTTAGCTTCATTTTGTATAGGACTTGTGTCACTTGATTTATTACTCATGTCAGCTGTTAATCCACCACCTTGAATCATAAAACCATTAATAACTCTATGAAATATTGTTCCTTCATAGTATCCAGAATTTGCAATTGTTTTAAAGTTTTCAACTGTAATAGGTGCTTTTTCATTATTAAGTTCAAGCTTTATATCTCCTAAAGATGTTGCAATGGTTACCTGTGTCATGGGCTTCTCCTTATGTTTATCAATTTCATTAACAGTATTATTGTCTGAACAGGAACTCAAAAATACAAGCAAAGTACTAAAAGTTAATAAAGCTGTGGATTTGTATTTATTCAATGAATTTTCCTGATTTTAATTACAATTTTATCATTAAAAACTGTTATTCATAATGTAGTTTTCTAAATGCGTGTAAATCTTGTTATCGTCTAGACCAAATTCCTCCAGTGAATATCTGTGTTTTTGTTTTTTTATTTCTCGTTGATTTAAAAGATATGATTTCATGGCATTTTCAGTTTCAATGTCAATATCTAATCCAAGTTTCACATATATATCTTTAACAGACCCAAGCGGATTATTTATAAAATCAGAGTAGCTCACATCAACAAATTGTTCGTTAGATAGTTTTTCTTTCTCTGCAATGCCTTTGTTTAGGTTGTGCTGCCAAAAATCTAAAATAATGTCGCCAATTTTTTTAGGATTAATATTTTTTGAAAATGCAGATCTAATATTTTTTGCAAGACTACAAAAAGATGCTATTGACTCTTTGGGATCTCTATGAATATTTACAAACTTAGCATTTGGGTAGGTGTATAGAATCTCCGGTATATGTCCGATATGACTTGGATCTTTTAACAACCATCTCTTTGGTTTTCCATTTAACTCTAGCATTTGAAAAAATTTTTTATGCCATTTAAAAACAGAATCGAAGCTACAATCTTTAAGGTATTCAACATATTCAGGAACATCAGCCATACACATGTAAACAAAACTTCTAACATTTATTGTTGCAAGGAGTTCACATTCTTCAGGAGTCTGTGCCCGGATATGATGCATGTACCTTAATTTTGGAATAATTGTTCTAGCAAATTTTAATTCAGCATTTATTTTCCATTCTCGTTTCTTAACATCAAAATCAGTTTTTGCTAAAGGCAGTGGCGACATAATTTCCCAATACTTTGGTGATCTATGGCTATTATCAAGAGCTAATAAATTAAATAAAAACGTTGTTCCAGACCGAGGTAATCCAGTTACAAAAATTGGATCAGCAATATCTGGTAAAGTTTTACCTTGCATAAATGCATGTAATTTACTTCTCATTTTTAGCCTATCTTTAAGTTGGTTTTTAAAAGCGAAAGTGCCATAAAGATTAAATTTGTTATTACGATTTGCTGAATCGATTAGAATTTTAAGAGGTTCGGTGTAATCATCTTCACCTAATTGACCCTCAAGGTTGCCAATCATATCTTTAACACTTATTTTTTTTAACATTTTCAAATTTAATAATTTAGGTTATAAGATACTCTTATATTTAATAATCTACAATTTTGCATAGTGAATATATTGTTTTTATGTGTTGGAAATTCTGCGAGAAGTCAGATTGCTGAAGGACTTGCAAAAGAGATGTTTCCACCAGACTTCAACATTAAAAGTGCAGGTTCAATGCCTTCTGGTTTTGTCCATGAAGATGCCATCAAAACAATGGCTGAGATAGATATTGATATTTCAAATCAAAAATCAAAAAGCATTGAAGATTTAGAAGATAAATTTATAGAAAATTTAGATTATATAATTACACTTTGTGCAGAAGAGATTTGTCCTTCCATGCTTAATGACGCAAAAAAAATAAATTGGCCCAATCCTGATCCGGTAATTGCAGAGATTTCAAGCTTTCAACAGGAAGCAATTTTTAGAAAGACAAGGAAAAATATTTTTACGCTGCTTAAAAAATTTTTTACAAACTTAGATTTATGAATAAAAAATTTACTTTCATAGATTTATTTGCAGGCATAGGTGGAATTAGAATTCCTTTTGATGAGCTAGGAGGAAATTGCGTATTCACTTCAGAGTTTGATAAATTTGCTCAACAGACATACGAAGCAAATTTTGGAGAAACCCCCTCAGGTGATATCACATTGATTAATGAGAAAGATATACCTAAACATGACCTATTATTGGGAGGCTTCCCCTGCCAAGCTTTTTCAAATGCCGGCTTAAGAAAGGGGTTTAATGATACAAGGGGAACACTTTTTTTTGATATAGCAAGAATTCTTGATTATCACAAACCAAAGGCATTTCTTTTGGAAAATGTTAAGGGTTTAAGAGGGCATGACCAAGGCAGAACATTCAAAACCATTACTAGCGTAATTAATGAAATAGGCTATCAAACAATTGAATCCAAAGTTTTGAATGCAAGAGACTTTGGATTGCCACAGAATAGAGAAAGGATTTTTATAGTAGGATTTTGGAAACATAAAAACTTCCAGTTTCCTATCCCACCTAAAACACCAACCAGACTTGGTTCAATACTGCAGAAAAGAGTGCAGGATCGATACACAATATCAGATAAATTATGGGCAAGCACCCAGTTAAGAAAAAAAAGAGCTAAACAAAAAGGTTATGGGTTCGGCTTTTCATTATTTAACAGAGAATCAAAATATACGAGCACAATGTCAGCAAGATACTATAAAGATGGCTCTGAAATCTTAATCGAGCAAAAAGATAAAAACCCTAGAATGTTAACACCATTGGAAGCTAGAAGACTGCAAGGCTTTCCTGATGGTTTTAAGATTCCTGTTAGTAATACTCAAGCTTATAAACAGTTTGGCAATGCTGTTCCAGTATCTGTTATAAGGGCAATTTCAAAGAGAATAGTTAAACATCTTTAATATAAGATGATGTGATAAGTTTCTCAAAAAAATTATTATTTGATCTCCAAACAGAATATGGCCGGTTGTTCCCTTGATACATACCGCTATCAAAAAATATGTGCTTGGATTTAAATAGTTCTATCCAGTTATCAAAACTTACTGGATCGCCAAAAACTATTTCTTTATAGACACCATTCTTGATTAGGCACTTAAACCAACCCTTTTGATTAAACTTTTTATTTATTTTTGTCTCTATTGAGGTTCCCTTTGGATATAAAAAGTTTTTTTCATATCCAATCCACTTAGCGATGATTAGATCATTTCTTTGGAGATTATCTGGAATAATTTTTCCTTTTGATTCTCTTTGATCTTTATCAAAATTATATGTGATGACGATATTTTTATCAGCATCTAAGATTAATGATTGTCCATATTCAGTAATATCATTGAGGTAAGTTGGAACATGACTTCCAGACCATGATAGTCTATTCTTCTTTGGATTAAATTTACCAAAGATTTCAAAGAATTTTTCTCTATCCATCGAATAATCTGGATCATTGAAAATCCAATAATTTGCTGGCCAATCTCCCCATGTTGTTTTGGAATTAGTATCATTTTTTAATTCAAAGCCATTAAAATCAGCATTTGTATCGCCATCAGGCTTCTTACCAAATTGTATTTCTAACCACTGACCATATGATCCTGCATGATTAAGATGCTTTTGAGGCGGCTTCCCATAAATCTTATCAAAAAAAATATTTATTAGTTTTTTCTTACCTTCATCCATATTGCTATCCTTTTTCAATAATAAATCCTTTGTTTTTTGCTTCTTCAAGAAGTTTAAAAACAACAGGGTAGTCATCAATTTTTTTTGTATTAGCAATGCCACCACTTTTTCTTGTGAATTTAAGTAAAGTTCTCAATTCCCAGCTGTCTTTTGCGTAATCATTTTTTAGAAAATCATATATATCCTTCCAAGATTGTGCATCAACATTTTCAACAATCTCAACATATGACAAGTCTCCAGAAACTTTATTTGTTAGTTTGTCCTCTCTAACTCTAGATTTGGCATCTTCGATACCGATAGTGTCATCTTTAGATAAATCATTTAGAGAAAAATTTAATCTTCTAAATTCATTCCATGCATCAAGTTTTTTTGAAAATTCTGAGACATTTGCTGTGCCTTTTCTAAATTTTTCGTCGAGTAACGTATCTCGTACTTCTTTAGCTAAATTAATGATTTGTTTTTTTAGAGAATCTGATATTTTTTGTGCATCATAAATCCTTTTCAAATTTATTTCTAAACCTTGTTCATTTAAATTATGCCTTAAAATAGAAAGGGTATATGTAACAGTTTCTGCTTTGTAACCACTAGATAATTTATACCATTCAGATTCATATTGAATGGCTCTGTCACTTGACTTAAAAAGTATTGCCTTAGCAATTAAATCTTTATAAAAAACAATCTCAAAATTGTTTGGATCATTTTCCCACTCTTGTAAGAGTTTAACACCTAAAAGTTCCAAGTTTTTTTGAGCACCTTTCTTTACTTCGTATGGTCGCATTCTCCATGTATTTTCAAATTTAGCCATATCTGTTTTTGAAAATTTTTGGTTTTTTGGATTTTCGAGTAAAAATTTTCTTTTAGCTCCAGCAGATTTAAGAGCTCTCAATTTTGTATCATATTGCCCTCTGGCTCGTTCATAAAACCATTTTGATTGAACACCTTTTTCTCCTGGTGGAACAAAAGTATCTCTGGATAGTTTTTCTAGTTTTCTATGAAGCGGATGATTAGAAACGAGATCTGCAGTTTGAATTGTATTTTGAGTATTTGCATATCTAGCAACATTTTCTTTTATCTCTTCTGCTTTTTCTAGGTCATCTATTACAGTAAGTTTCATTTGAACAAAAACTTTTGATAAATCAACTTTAGAAAAATCAATTCCCTTTTGAGTAGTTTTTTCAAGAGGGGTGAAGTAAATTGCAGAAGTTGTCTGACCTCCATTAACTATTTGCATATTATCAAGATTTGTAATGAGAAGTGCTCCAGATTTTTTTTCTGTTTTGAAGCCAGTTGCCGTTACAGTTAGACCGTTATTATATGCAAAGAAGTTTTCAGGATTTTTAAAGAGTGTTTCCCTCATTCCAGAGTTTACTTTTCCTCTAAATTGCAAGAATGTTCTGACATTACTTTCAAGCAATCTTTGACCATATTGATCATATAAGACTCTCAAAGTTCCAGCAGGCATTACGCATAGAAAAGATTTAATATTCTTTTCATCTAAATCTGCAGGAAGCGCTTTCAGCCCACCACATATTTCTTTGAAATCTATACTAAATGATTCACCTTCAGAATCTGATGATCTTAAATTACATATTCGTTGTAAATCCCATATCTCGAAGAAAGACTCCTTTTTATTTATGTCATTTATTTTTAATTTATTTAACTTAACCCTTTCACTCATTAGATGATCAGTGACAATAACCACTCTAAATTTTAGTGTTTCTTCTAGATACGGAGAAATTGCTTCTATAATTTCTCTTGCAGTGTCGGTTGCTGCCAACGAATCAAGAAAAGTTTGATTATGCATGCTCTCAATGAACTTTGATGCTTGTTTTCCTAGTTTCTCAATTTGACTCTGATTAATTGTTACCAATTCATCAATATTAGAAAATTTGATTACAAAGATTGATAAAATTTTTTCAAGTGGGTTCCAATTATAGCCGTCTAATTTTATTCCACGTCTATCATGTCTGTACTGTTTAATTTCAATATCTTCATAAATGCCAGCATCTGAAAGAAGTTCAGTTATTATGTTTATAAAATTTTCTTCAGTGAAGGCGCTATATTCTTCGGAGAGACTAGCAAGCTCTAAATCATCTAATAAATCTTTTTTACATTCAATTAGATCTTTTTTTGAGCTTATATCCGGCATAAATTACTCCAAAAGCTCAGCAATAGTTTTTTTTACTTCAAAATCATTCAAGCTGTTAGGATTTATGGAATATTTCACAGCAGTAATTGCCTGATCCAGCTTTTCTTTAATAATCTTTGGAAAATTGTCATTTACGTCGTAGATATAGTATCTAAGACAATCACATTTTTCATCAAGTTGAGCCTCACTTGCTTTGTTATAAAGATTCTTTGTCTTATCAATTAATTCAGATTCTTGATCTTTATCACAAAGAGATTTTACTTTTTCATACATGCTTTTAAGAGAAAAGCCATCAGTACTCTCGGTTTTATTAATTTGCATTCTTAATAAATAAAGTTTTTTTGTTATTTTTTGGAGTTGTTCATAGGAACTTATTTTTATTAGATTTGAGTCCCCAGATAAGGTTGTTTTGGTTTCTATTGCTAAATCATTTAAAGTAAAATCTTGTTTTTTGCCTTGCGGACCAATCCAGAACCTTAATGCATCTCCAAGACCAAGAATAGGACTTAATAATTCTGAAAGAACATATAGTTCACCCCAAAAACCAAGATATTCCTCATGAGTTAAACCAACTCTAGTAGGTTTTAGGAAATTACCCCATTCTTGGATTTCATTTAATGATTCAAGAATTAATTGTTGCCCCTCATACTCTGCGTTCTTAAAAGCAACTTTTTTTGCTATTAATGAGAATTTATCTCTTAATGTTATATCAGTAAGGGCACATACCAATCTTGTTTCATTATCAAAATGATCTACTGACATTGAAAGGTTTCTCAGTTTTGGTAGCTTTTTAATATTGAATATACCTTCAGTTTTAACAAAGAAAACAAGCTCTTCTTCAGCATTGATTGATACCCAAAAATCCCAACTGTTTTTATATAATCTACTTCCATTAGGATAATTAGGCTCAGACATATTTTTCCATGGGTCATCTAAAAAAAATTCGCTGAATTTTTCACTCATATCAGTCCTCCTCATCAAAAAACATTTCCATTTGTTGATATACTGCATTTGTAGCATATGCTATTTTTGATTCCTCGTTAAGTTCTCTAAGTTTTTGAGGACTTAATTCTCTGTGAGCCTCTAGGATTGGGAAGGAAATAGAGAATCCTATGCATGGAAAATCAAAGGGAACGAGATAACTAGACTCAGTTGAGTAAGAAATGGAAAATAAATAAATTATTAATGCAGGAAAATCTCTTGTGATTTCACCTTTTTCTTTATCAAAAACTTTTCCAGATATATAAGCTCTTGGTGCTTTTTCTTTAGCATCTTTTAATTCCTGATAACTTTCTTCGGTTAAAAAAAGACCTTCATCCAAACCACTATTTCCAAGTTCTGATTTTGCCCCAAATATTTCTTTTCCATTTGTTTTAATAGCTCTCATGGGAGTATTTATTCTTTCACCAAAAAATTCATATTCTTGTATCGCTTTTGAAGCCTCTTCAGCAAATTCAGCTTTATTCATCCAGTTAGGTTTTCTGGTTGACTCTTGATTATAAAGTGCAACTTTAAAATCTTTTAAACCAAAATCTTTTAGTGATTTTATATGATTTATTAGAGCTTTATCTCCAAATCTATCTTCAGGTAAATCAAGCTCATTGATCAGATCAATTACCGCATTATGAGGTACATTATCAATTATTCGACTTTTACGTACATATTTTTTATCTTTGCTTTTAGCTACTTTTAAAAGAAAGGTTTCAGCAATTTTAATATTCTTTTGATTAACTTCTGCATCGTTTTTAAATCTAAATCTCCTTACTCTCTGACCATGAAATCCTATCTTAATAATGTCAGAACGAGCATTTTCCATTCTGTTCCTTGCAGTAACAAGAAGGGCGCCTGGATGCTCTTTTACTTTTAATCCAAAATCAGCAGGAGTTCTTCCGAGCTCTCTCATTCTTTCTAGTTCCAAATATAAGTCATTTATTGCTTCAGAGATAAAACTGTAATGATCGTACGATTCAACAGGCATATAAACCTTACAAACATCTTTCCATCCATCACGATAGCCAAACCATCTGCACATTTGCATCAATGTGTCATATGCTTTGGAGTTCCTAGCAAAATATGTGATGCTCAAACCTTCCAAAGTAAGTCCTCTTGATAGCTTGTGACCTCCAATGACTATTGCAGAGAGACCATTTTCTTTATAGAGTGAGTAATCAAGATTATTTCCAGTTTCTGCATTTACGCCAAATACTTTAATTTTACTAACAACCCTCTCAAAGTGTTCTCTGATATCATCAAATGTTTCTGGAACATCAAAGCGTTTTTCAAAAACATTCTTTAAATCTTGCATTATCTTTGAATCCATATAGTTGCTTAGATTTGAAAATGTCCTTATAGCTTTTTCAATTTCTTTTTTGTATTCCTCAATTTGCCAAGTAATTTGTTGCTGCAGTGCATTTAGGTGAGTGATATTAACCATCATAGTTTTATGTTTTTTGCTATCTCCTCTATCATTTCTGATGGCATTAGATAATATGAAAGCTAATATAGCTTCTTTAAGGCTCTCACTAATCTCTCCAACAGGAGTAGTCTTTTTATGACCACTATAAGGAAGCATGGACTCATTATCATTTATTATTACAACTGGATCTGCTTTTCCGTAGTGATCGCTTTCAAAATAAAAATTTTGTCCGGCATAATTTTCTGGAGTTGGGACTCTTACCATAAAGTCAGACGGAAAAAGATTATCGCCTTCCCATCTATCCTCAACAAATGGATCCATAAAAATATTAGCAAAAGGAGTAGCACTATATCCCACATAGGTAGACCTCTCGAAAAGATTTAGCATTTTTCTTATTATTTCAGGTGTTTTGGATATGTCATCTCTGCTTGCTTTTGAATTAGGAGTAGCATAATCCGCCTCATCATCAATAAACATTAATTGTGACTTTAAGCGCTTGTTATTTTCAGGATCTAAACTATGATTTTCTTTTATCCATTTATATAAGTTTTCAAGTATTTTGGTATTTTTTTTAATTACAAAAATTGTAGGAGTATCGCTTCTTAGAGTTATTCCAGTAGCGCTTGCGATCTTTGCGTGGAAATCGGATTCAGTAGAAGTTAGATAATTTACGTCAGCCTCATGTCTAAAAACACCAACTCCAACGTCTATATCATGACTCAAAGTATCCCTAAGGTGTTTTGATGCTTTACCTATAAAACCCTCATCTATTCTCTCTTGAGTTTGTTTTCTAAGGTCATTCATATGACCACCAATAAGAATAAATGTTTTATAACCAACATCAGCAGCTTTATTAATTAATCCAATGTAATTTAAAGTTTTTCCAGATTGAACGTTGCCCATGACCATTCCTTTCCTATGCCAATTTCCTTCTTTTCTTGGATCACCAGAATAATCTAATACACCATCGATAATTTTTTCATTTGCATTTATTACTGATTGGGGAATATTACTTGATGATTCTTCAAGGAATTGTTGGTATGCATTCCAGTAGTTATAGTTGAAATCAGTTTTATGTTCATCAAACCATAACTGAACATCGGGATTCCCCAAAAAAGTTCCTTCATGTTGAAGCTTGGTTATAAAAAAACTTGATAAGTCCCATAAAAGATCATTTTTATCTTTATCTGTAAGCTCAACACCGTCATTCATATCTTTCAAAATTGGAGCTAATGTTTCAATTGCTTCAGAATAAATTTCTTCTGATACAGCTTCATTATTTTTTGGTATAGCTTTTATAAAATTTCTAGCTAAAAGATATATTTCAGGCTTCATGCACTAACTCCAAAGTTTTTTGAGCTTTTCCTCAATATCTTTTGGAAGCTCAATTAAGGCATTTTCTTGATTTACAGATTTAGGACTTTTTCCAATTCTTGAGAAGATATGGTTTACAGGTAAGTATTTTGATAAATTTCTAAGAAATTCTTTTAATTTTGTTCTGTTTGCTCGCGTCATTTTTTCAGCAATTTCAACAAGTTCTTTATTTTTAAGGTGAACTTCATACCTAGTTGTATTATCTTGTTTATTTTCATTTATAAACCAATATTCATTTACTTCTTCTTTTTTTCCTCTATGTAAATGTTCTCCTTTCGATTTTTTAATTGGCTGTTGACATATTTGTTTTAGCTTTCTCTGGACCATGATTGGAAGTTGTAGAGACGATTTTTTAACGTCTGTAGACCACTCATCATCTAATGATGCTGGAATATTTACCTCAACTCTTGCTAAATTACCTAAAATATTTCGACTTGAAAGACCCATCCAACCTCCAGCAATTATTAACCTATTGGCCCTATATATGTATAGGCCTTGATTCTTATATATTGCATCTATGCCACCGAGTTTATCTATTTGCTGTTGGGATAGGTACTGAGGATGCGGTAAGACATGTGTTTTGATTTCTACATTACCTTTTTTACCTCTGATGTTTTCGGTGCCCAAGTCCATTGAACCCTTTCCTTTGATAAATGGATTAATTGGATTCAGTTTTCTTTGATTTACATAAAAATTTAGATTATTAGTAGATTGCATGAACTTGTGAAAGTGTAACGAAATATATCTAGACATACTATCTATTGTATTTGCAATAATATTCTCAAGACTTGTGTGAGGTGTTTCTATGAAACTAGATATTTTATGCCAAATGATTACTGTTCCTTTATTAGAAAAAATTTCTTTATCAAATCCTTCAATAGAGTTGATTTCCTTTTCATTTAAACTCATTAAAACTTCCCATGAATCAGACGATTCAATTTCATCAATGTCCCAATAAGCCCCACATATTTTCGATCCTTTTTTCTTTGAAATTACAATAAGTTTCCTAGCTTGAGAAAAACTTGCGGTTTTCATTCCAGAGCCAAATCTACCAAGATCTTTTGAATCCCTTTCAAGAGAGGGATCTTTTGCAGCAAGTTTCATATTCTCATATAGTTCCTTTTCTGACATTCCAAAACCATCATCGTAGATGGAAAAAGTAGGGTTTTTAGAACTAACTGAGGAGAATATTTTGATATTCTTTGCATCTGCACTTATGGAGTTATCAATAATATCAGCCACAGCCATATTGAAATCATATCCAACCCGCATTAGCGTTTTAATAAGTGACTTTGGTGAAGGAGTCCCGTCTACTGGTTTAGGCATCTTGTATAATTAAATCTGGGTCAATCCCAAAGAAATCGCATGTTTTAGAGAATGCAAAATTTTCTCTAATATCAAAATCATCACTTGCTGCAGATTTATAGCAGGACTTAAGAAAAGTTTCTGGGTCTGACAGATCCTTCAAAGACATCAAATAATCCTCAATTGAAAAAGTTTCTTCAAAAAATTCATCCACGTAAGAATCAAAATCATTTCTGGTGATTTTATAATTATTTGATAATTCTTCGTAAGCTTTTTCAATCTCAACTTCAGATAGATAACCATCAGCTGCAGATATATGAATTAGAAGTTTAGTAATATTTTTTTCCATGTCTTAAATATAATAATATTTAATAAAATCATGTCAAAAAATTGCCTTATCCAGACTCTTCAATAAATAAGAAATATTTTATTATACAAAAAAATTTGATAGCTCTAATTGAATTTCATTATGAATACTCTTGCATTTAGTATCATTTAAAAACTGATCTTTGAGATAATTTTCAAAAGTACTGTATTTCGGTTGATCTTCATAGCCGCTAATGGTTACTTCAGGAAGTTCTAGTTGAATTTCTTTCTTATTAATTTTGTTCATAAGTTCTCCTTTAAAAAATACTCATTACATTTTGCATATCTGTACGACAAATAAGGTCGCAATCAAATACGACCTTAAATGTCGTTTATGCATTTAAAATTGTGAGGTATGGATATAGATCAGCTTATAGAAGCAAAAAATAAATTTAAACTTGCCCATAAAACTTTTTATTGGATGGGTCCAGAGCATCGCTTTAAGGAGCTCAAGTATCTTCTTGGATCAATTGGCTCTATAAATAATATCAGTGAAAAACCCAATAAAAGAGTTCATTACTTTGTTTGGCCAGAGCTTTCAAATAAAACATACAACTCAGATGAGTCATACTGGGGGCATGAAAGTAATATGCATACTTATACAAGATATTGTGCTAGTGAACAAAATAAAATTGGTTCTGGATTTCCAAGAACATACTCAAGAACAAATAAAAGTCTTGGTATAGATTTCACACACCATCTTTCTTTAGCTCATCTTAGGTATGAAATAGATAGAATTAAATCATCTATCATTACAATTTTTTATTCACAATACATTGCTTTTCTTGATGAAAAAACAGCATTTGAAATCTCAAAAAAACTACCATTTCTAATAAATCATTTTCCAGTAATGCTCAGAAAAAAATGTTTAACAAAATATAACCCTTTATTTTTGTACTTGGATAAAACATTAACTAATCAGAATCTTAAAAGAGATGTAATTTATGAAAATGGTAGTTATTTTCAATTTTTGGAACCAGAAGAAAAAAGAATTTTAGAGCTAATTGAAGCAGCAATTTTTTCCAAGAAGTATAACTTACCAAATTTAGTAGAAAACCTTAAGAAAATACAAATACTAAATCTAGATTTTTCTTTAATGCATGATAAAAAAATTTTTGATTCGATATGGTTAAGGTATAAAAGCTTACTAAACGAAAAAGATCCATTAATTCTTGCAGCACATAAAAAAAAGATTTTAGATTTAGTGCCTTAACTCATATCCCAATTTTTTAACCAAAAATCATATTTTTTTTTCTCATTTACGTGGAATCCATCTGCTGAGGCAGCATGCCTGCTGGCAAGAATAGCAATATCTTGTAATTTTGGATCAGAAATTAAATTTGAGATAGTTTTTTCTTCTAATGACGTAACTTTTTCTGATAAAAATGATTGAGAGTTAATCAACTGATTTGCTGTTTCAAGAATAGTATTTTTTAAGTCACCAGTAATTAGCTCACCATATATATCAAAATATAATTTCTCTAAAATTGGAATATCTGCAGAAAATTCTTCTAGTTCTTTTTCAGAGATCATTTCATCTTGTGCACATATGTATAAGACAAAATATATTACAGCCTCTATTGAGTTTGGTTTAATTTTATTCATAAAGTTTTAACATTCTTTTAGCAGTTGTTTTAAATTCTTTTCTGAGAGATGCTGGGCTTATAACTTCGACAGAGTCACCGAATGCTCTAATCCACCACTTAAACTCAAGATTATTAACAACGGTATCTTCAACAATAATGAATCCATCTCTTGATTTTGAAATTTTTTGATTATCTGAAAGGGGGGTTTCATATAAATGACTACCAGAGGATATAGAAAATTTGAGCTTTACCTTGATTTTTTTGTCATCTAATTTAAATCCCATTAGGTCTTTGGCTAAGTCCTCGATTTTGTCTTTTCGATGCCTACTAAGCTCTTCTTGTATAATTTTTACAGAATGAAATCTATTTAATGGAAGATAGGGAATCTTTTTGTCATCATTTTCAAATGAACAAACCAGATAGCAAATTCTTCCTCTAAAAACCAAACCTCCAGGATGCAGGATATACTTTGAGGGACTGCTTTTTTTTCTTGATTGATAGCTAGCAGAAATTACTCGATCAGTCCAAAGCGCTTCATGAATGGTTTCAAGTATTCCTTTTTTTATTTTTGCTTGTTTGAGTTGAATACCTTCGTTAACAGTCATTACTTTATTTCGCCAATTTCTCATTCTCGTAGCTGATGATTCTTTTAAGACTGCTGTTGCTTCTTTTAAATATGGATTAATGTCATCAAAAGTCCTATTTGGTAACAAAGGGCTTAAATATGTAAAAGCTAGTTGAAGACAGACTGCTTCTTGAGGATTCATTGCAGAATATTTTCTAGCATTTCTTGGCTGTCTGTAAGTATAGGGTATTGTGGAATCATTAACTTCAATCAGGTTAGGAAATTGGTCAACAAGTTTTTTACATTGCCTTTCAATGGTTCTAATATCTACTTCAGTACCATCTTGAGCTAATTTTGAGAGAATATCCTGATGCGAGAGGCCAGCTCTTCCAACTATCGATAGGATATTAAGTCCTCTCCTTATGCCTTCATAGTCATTTGTTTTACCCATATTTTTGAATACGACGTATTTTGTCGTTTACCTGTTTAATACTATACAACCATTTATATAAAAGGAGCAATAAATGAAAAAACTAACCATAAATAACTTATCTAAATATCTAAATTCAATTGTTGAACATAATGTTCAATCTTCCTTGATGATCTGGGGTGCACCTGGCATAGGAAAATCTTCAGTAGTTGAAGCAGTAGCAAAAAAACAAAATATTGATTTGATTGACCTTCGTATCAGTCAACTTGCACCAACAGATTTAAGAGGTATTCCTGTTCCTGCAGAAAATAAAGCTTCATGGTACCCACCAGATTTTCTCCCTACTGCAGGAAAGGGAATACTTTTTCTAGATGAAATTAATATGGCGCCACCAGCAGTTCAAGGTATAGCCCAACAGTTAATACTTGATAGAAAGGTAGGCAGCTACAAAGTTCCAGACGGATGGTTTATATGGAGTGCTGGAAATAGAAAAGAGGATTTTGCTGCTGTATTTGATATGCCAGCTCCATTAGCTAACAGATTTATTCACCTTGAGGTATCTACAAACCTTGATGAGTTTAAAGAGTATGCTTTAAAAACAGAAATTGATGACAAGATTATCTCATTTTTAAACTTTAGACCTAAGCTCTTACATAAAATAGATAAGAATTCACCTTCTTGGCCTTCACCAAGAAGCTGGGACATAGGCAATAAACTTCTTAATGCAAATCTTGATATTGATCCTGCAGTAGGTGAAGCTTGTGCCAGTGAATTCAGATCTTTTTGTAAGATCTATAAAACTCTACCTTCAATTGAGCCTATCCTTAAAGGAAAGGCATCCCCAAAATTTCCTTCAGACTTGTCTGCAAAATATGCACTTACATGTGCTTTAGCGGTACGAGCAAAAACTGTGAAAGAGGTAGAGAACGCACTTTTGTATGTTGATTCAAAAGCTGGAGCTGAGTGGTTAACTCAATGTACTTATGATGTTAGCACTATCTGGCGTTCTAATAAAAAAGCAGAGCAACTTGTCGATATGATTATTGCAAATAAAAAATTAATCAAAGTTGCAGAAAACGTTCAAAAATTATTAGCAGCCTAATTATGTTTACGGATGTTATCAGTAAGTGCATTTTACAAGTTAGAAAAGAATGTCATTTTTTTGGCGCCATGATGTTATTTGCAAATATTGTAGAATCGAGAAAAATTGATACTGCTGCAACTGATGGAATCAATATTTTCGTTAATAAAGATTTTTTATTAAGCCTTAGTTCTACTCAACAAAATGCTTTGATGTTGCATGAAGTTCTTCATATGGCATTGCTTCATGTAACTAGAAGAGGTTCAAGAGATCCAAAAATATGGAACATAGCTGCAGATATTGTAGTGAATGATCTAATAATGAGAAATACACCATTTAGGTTACCAAAAGACGCAATTATTGATAAAAGTTTCAGAGATTGCTCCGTTGAATTTATTTACGAAGCTTTGCTTAAGAAAAATAAACACAAAACATTTTCACTTTCTTTGATGGATATTTTAAATCCAAAAGACAAAGATGAAGAATCAAGTAATCAACCTAACTGCGATTTATCTCAATCAGAGATTGAATCATATTGGAGAGATAAAATTCAAGTACTTCAAAACTCAGATATAAATCAACCGGGAAAAGGTCAAGGTAATCTGCCAGGCGGAATGGAGGCTGAGATTTCTTGTGTACTTGAGCCTGAAGTAGATTGGAGACACGCATTATGGAAGTATGTTGGAAAAACCCCAGCCGACTTTGATGATTTAGATAGAAGATTTATATATAAAGGACTTTATTTGGAGGGTCTGCTTACTGAGGCTTTAGAAGTATCTGTTTGCATTGATACAAGTGCATCAATATCTAACGATCTCCTTGATCAGTTTATTGGCGAATTGAAGGGTATATTAAGATCTTACCCTCATGTTAAATGCGATCTTTATTTTGCAGATACCGAAATCTATGGCCCTTATGAAATCCACTCGATTGAAAAACTTCCAAAAGCTGCTGGATTCGGTGGTACTAGCTTTGTTCCTTTTTTTAATTACCTAGAAAAAGAAGACTCCAATAATCTTCTCGGTCAAAACAAAGCCTCAATTTATTTGACTGATGGATATGGAGATTTTCCTAACTATACTCCATCCAACCCAACCATGTGGGTTGTATGCAGTGATGGTTTAAGTTCAAACGAATTCCCTTTTGGGGAGGTAATACGCATTTCAACGGAGAGCTATTAATGAAAAATTACAAATATACAGAAAAAATGATTTTCACGTTTCTAAAAAATATCAACTTATATGATCATCCTATTGATCAAACCATCATAGAAAAAATCACTGAAGATAAAGATTTTATGATCAAATGTATCAAAGCTTTTCCTAAAATTGCAGAACATATTCCTCAAAAATTTCTCGAAGACCTTGAGGTAATTAAAGTACTTCCAACGCATCGTTATTTTAATTATGAAATATTTTCAAAATTGAAATTAAAGAACAAAAAAATTGCTGAGGCTGTGTTAGCTAAACCAAATATAGAATTAAATTATCTTAAAAATTATCCTAAACTTTTGACGGAAGAAAATATCTTATCTACTGCCTCAAAGTCAAAAAATAACCGAATATCTGTTCTTAAAGGAAGGCGATATTATTGCAATGAATTCACTTATCAGCTAATAGATTTACAATTTGATCCACAATTTTCTATATATTTACCAACTGAAATAAGGTATGAATTAGATAATTTTAAGGTTAATAAAAAAATATCTCTGGAAAAATTTAAAAAGTACTTTGACTTAGGGCTCCCAGTACAATCTTTTTCAGATGATTTTTTTATGAAATTATTAAGGGCCTTAAGCAAAGCCAATCCAGAAAATAATATTGTTATATATAGATTAGGATTAATTAGTAAAAATGATTTTTTTGAAAATATAGGAATGTTTTTGCTTAAATTCAATTCTTATGAAATTTTTCTTGATTCGAGCATTTTTACTGAAGTTTTTAAGTGGCATTTTGATATAGATTCAAACCTTTTAATAAACAATTTAATCGACAAACTTTTAACAAAAACTAAAAGCTTGCATAAAATTGAAACAGTTTTATTAGATTTATCTAGGTATATACAATACGCATTTTTCAATTGGCGTGAACCACAATTACAATACCACAAAAGTAATTCTAAGTATGATTTTGTATATAAAATCCATGGTGAATGCGAAGATGCATTTGTAATAGATGATCTTAGAAAAAAAATATATAAGTCATTAAAGCTTCGTAACAAAAAATATTCTTTTCTTCTTAAGATCGACCTCAAGTATGGATCATCGTATAGTAAATTTTACTGTAAAGAATTGAAGCATAAGAGCTATCTTGAGCATGCAATAGAATTGGAGACAATTGGTAGTAATAAAAAAGAATTTTTTTCTTATTTTAAAAAAAATATTAAAAAATTATTATTTTGTGATGCCGATACTGCCAATATATTTTTGAAGCATTTATTAGATGCTTATTCAAATTATTTAAGTGTTTATTCTTGGAGAAGAGAAGAAAATTTAGATTTTACAAACAGGCATGATAGTAAAGATTCCAAAGATTTTCTTAAATATGTTTCTGACATCTTAAATAAACATCAAAATAAGAAAATTCTCAAAGATTTTTTATATAACTCTAAAGCAAGCAAATCTCAGATTCAACATGTTGAAGATCAACTTTTATCTAAGCTTGATAAAAAACTCTTTAATCAAAAAATGATTGAATATTATCTAATTCAATATCCTTACAGAATTAATACTAGCGATTGGACAACAATTGATGACATTAATTTTTACAGAGAACTATCGCGATGCTTAGGAAGACATATATATAAATGTGGATTTATTCCAGACAAATTTATACATGATAAAGAGATATGGCAGAATGCCGTTATTAAAAGCTACAGGGCATTAAGGTTTGCACCCAAATCGATTAAAGAAGATAAATCAATTGTAAGCCTAGCTTATCGGGTAAATCCTAAATCATTTTCATCGGCTTCAATAAAATTAAAACGTGATTTTAAGTTTTTAAAAGAATTGTTTAAAAGCGTTGAAGATGCATTTATACAAGTACCTCAAGATATGAAGATCAAGGAAGATATTTGTATTCCTGCATTGAAAAAAAATCCAAGTCTTGTCGCATATATTTCTCAGAAAAGAATTATTGAGGTGCCTTTCAACAAATTTTCTAAACAGATTAGACTTGATCTTTACAACATCTATAAACAAACAATCGGTCACAAAGACATCCTAGAGTTGGCAAATCTAAAAAAAATCGTTCTTGGTGAGAGCTATGCTGAGGAAGAGCTTAAAGAAATAAAATATGAGCCTAGCGTTATTCAAGAAGATGAAGTAGGAAAATTTGCAAACGATATTTTAGATGAATCAAAAAATCCTTTTGTACCATCAAACCTGCCATTTTGATTGTTATATGGAAGTTAGCATGAAGACATCTCTTACTCAAAAACAATATTTAGAACATATGAGAGAAGCTGATAACTGTAAACTTTTGGTAAAAACTATAAAAAGATTAGATTATCATAAACTGTATACAAATATCTCTCGTTTAACTGTTCTAAGTCATGTTAACCAAAGCATATCTAAACATCTAAGCAACCATAAGAAGCTCGAATCAAAAAAAGCTATCATTCCTGTAAAAATTTTAAGGAAACATACACAATTTGTAATTCAGTCTGAAAGCAAAAATATATATTTTGAAGATAATGTGATAGATGATAAAAATCTTTATGAAGCCTATAAAATTCTTGCATCAAAAAACTCGGCCATTAATAATTTTGTCTTCAGGACTGGCATTATTGATAAGGATGCTTTCGTTAGCAATTTTGTAAATCTTATTGTAAAAACAACAGAATTTAATAATTGGAATTACAGACTGCATCAAATTACATGGAATATAGAATGGAACAAAATATTCGATAATGTTTTTGATTTTTTTGACACAATAATGAAAAAAGTTCTTAAAGAAACAAAAGATATTTCTGTTGTCGATATTTTTTTTAACAATATTGTACATAAAAGTGTTATTTTTGGTGATGAGAATGATTATTACTCTTTGAAAAGTAATACTTTTTTTTTACATGCAGAAGATTTTAAATCAGAAATATTTAGTACTCTAAAATTGAGAGAAAATTCATATGAATCTCTATTTACTAGAGACTACAGTGATTTAAAGATTTCTTCGACAAACCAAATTTTTAGCTACAGAAAAGGATATAGTGATATTTATTGTGAATTCACTAAAACTAAAAACTATCTTGAATTTTTAAGAATTGTAAAAAAACTCATCGAAGCTACTCAACAAAATGGCACTCGAACAGATCAAAAAAAAGTACTTCGCACATATGACAAATATTTCCATAAGCTTGGTCAATATTTAGATAAACCAAAATTCAGAGATATTTTAATTTATGACCTTATGCATCTTCGTTTTTGTATACATTATGATACTGATTCATTAACTTATGATGCCTTGTCTTGCTACCTTGACAGTCTTGAGGAGCTTATTGTTGACTGCATAAATAAGTCAAATAATACCCAAGCAGCTAAGTATTTCATACAAAAATACAATTCAAGAGATTACAATTTTTGGGAAAATTTTTTCTTTGCATCGTTAAAGAAAAGAATAGTTTCAAGGGAATTGGTTAATCTTTATTTAAATTACAATCCTGAGAGAATTTTCGAGCAAAAAATTATTAAATTAAATACTATGAATTTTTTAAAAACTTTTATTAAAAAAAGACCTTCTTTTGTATTGGATCTTCCTAAAAAATTTAGAACAAATAAAACTTTATGGAAAATTGCAGTTGAAAAATCTTACAAAGTATTGGCCAACGCACCCATCGAGATAAAAGAAGACAAAGAAATTATTAAATTAGCATCTAGAATTAATAAGGATGCTATAAAATCAAGCAGTATTAAGCTTAAGAGTGATGTTAAGTTTTTACAATCGTTTTGTTCTCCAAGAGAAGCTTTTGCATATGCTTCAGAAAAAACAAAAATTAACCCTAAATGTTGTGTTGAGGTCTTAAGAAACCATCCTTCAGACATAAAGTTAATTAGTAAAAGAAATATTCTAAAAGTACCTTTTTCAAAATTTACATTATCTGAAAGAAAAAAGCTTTTTAAAGAATTTACTAGACTCTCTAAGCTTAAAGATATTTTAGAAATAGCAATTTATAAAAAAACTTTTTTGATCGATGTCTGATAAATCTGTCTTAGCAAAATTTAATGCAGAGATGTTTGGAAAGGCATCATACTTTTGTTCAAGAGATGGCTGGAGGAGAAACCTTCACGGGGTTTATATATTTAGATCTGATTTTGGAGGTGTGCATCTTGTAGCAACAAACGCATACCATGTTGTATTTTTTTATGATGAGGATGGGTATTCAAGTCTTGATGAATTATATATTCCCAGAAACAACGAGTTTACTAAGTTTTCAAGAAAAGCGAGTAATAAAAATAATAGTATAGAGCTTATCAGTGGAAAGAATTTACCAAAATCATTTGATCAGAAAGGAGATGAAATGCACCTAAAATTAAATGGAGTTGATTTTAATATTCCTTTAGATGATAAGAGAAAGCTTTATCCAAAAGAAGCACTAAAAAAAGTCGTACCTGAAATTCAATCCTATAAAAAAATAAGTGCATCATACAACATAGACTTCCTTAAAAAATTAACACACTTAAAGCTTACTAATAAAAAGTATCGAGAACGATCTGAAGAATGTGCATTTCATAATAATTTTGTTTTTACTACTGGTAAAAAGAAAGAATTGATGATTGCGGGCCTTAATGTTTTTTATATGGTTATGCCAGTAGCTTTGAAGAATGCAATACCAATCAAAGAACATATCTATCAATTAACTATGAAAAATCAGGATATTTTATCTGCTGCCGTTCATAAGAAAAATATTACTCAGATATTTGAATCTATTTCTTTAAAGGTCAATGGTAGTTACTATGATTCATTAAATCAGAAAGTTAAGTAAACTAATCTAAAGTCAGATTTTCATTGACTATGATATTATCTATAAATGCCTAGACATAGAGGTACATATAAACCCGATCATTCAGAACCCTACGAAGTAAGTAGATCACAAATACAATCCTTCATGAATTGCCCAGCTTGTTTTTGGATGAATAGGGTAAAAGGAATTAAATTTCCAGGAATGCCAGGATTTCTTTTAAACACAGCAACAGATACTCTTTTAAAAAAAGATTTTGATGTATACAGAGATATGCAAAAACCACATCCGTTTATGGAAAGAAATGGTTTGGGTCATTTGGTACCCTTTAAGCATGAGGAATTTGAATCTTGGACAAAATCTCTTCAACTTGGACTTAGAACTTATCATGAACCGTCTAACTTGATTATTGGAGGAGGGTTAGATGATGTTTGGCATAATTTGGAAACTGATGAAATTCATGTAGTTGACTATAAAAGCACAGCTGGAAGAAAAAATGAAGATGGAACAGCCCTTAATAAAATCTCTCTTTCAGGAGTTTATAAAGAGTCATACAAAAGACAAATGGATATGTATCAATGGATTTTAAAAGAAAAAGGTTTTAAGGTCAGTGACACTTCGTATTTTGTTTATGTAAATGGTGATCAGCACTTTGAAAATGGCATGTTAGAGGAAGCAACTGACAAAGGAATTATGAAGTTCGATGTCCAGCTGATTGAATATATAGCAGACAGCTCTTGGGTGGAGGAAAAGATTTTGAACTTAAAATCATGTTTAGAAGAAAAAGTTTGTCCTAAACACGCGGAATCTGGTTTTGGTCCAAAAGGAGACAAGCAATGCGAGTATGCAGAGTTATTTCAAGGCATGCAAGAGCATAATTTATAAAAACTAGTCATTTAAATACGACATTAATTGTCGCTGCAAAGATTCATAATACTCCTATTAAATAAAAGGAGTAACAATGAATACAAATACATTAAAAAAAATTTCAAATGATACATCTGAAGATATTAAGATTATTGCTGAAGAAAATGAGCTTTATGCAAAACAAATTCTAGAATGCGATAGAGTTATAAAAGATGCAAAAATTCATAAGGATCTTTGTATGGATAAACTCAAACAAGCAATGGGGAATCATCTTGTTGCAAGAGTAAATAATTATTTATTAAATTGGAACTATATTTCATATAAAGCACAACCAGAAAAAATTGTTCCGGCAAAAGAAGCAAGAACGATAAGAAAAAGCTCAATTACCATCAAAGAAATTTAGAAGATTATTCTTGTGGAAGAATCCATTGAAATATTTGGTGCAGAATGCAAAAGATATAAAGCAGGAGTTTCATCTTTAATTTTATTTGAGGAATATTTTTTTATTCATCCATTAAATATAGAGTCGAAAGACTGGCTTAAGATAATCAAAAATATGTCATCGGTAAGAGTAAAAAATATTCATTCTGAAAATTTTTACGTACCAAGATCTATGGGTGTTATTTTGAGCTGTGAAGCATTAAGTAAAAAGGAAATTTATCAATATTTAAGATTGTTTGAGGAATCAATGGATAGAGATTTACTTAATAATTTTACAGAAGCATTAAGATCATACGTAATAGAAAGAACCGATATTTTTGAAGCAGCATTAGCAAGTGGTGGCAGTTATCCATTATATGGATTATGTAAATTTTACTGTAAAAAAGAGGAGATAGATTTTAGAGCTAAATATTTAAATGCGAATCATACTAGTTATTCTATTTTCTATGATATTGAACTTGAAGAAGATAATTCTGATTATGAAATGCATTCTGATGACGAAAAAAGTAGTTCTGATTGGGATGACGGAGTTTTTATTTAGGACCAATAAATTTAAAAGTATTGAAGCAAAGGAGATATAATGGCTCCTCAGGTTGGGATCGAACCAACGACCAATTGATTAACAGTCAACTGCTCTACCGCTGAGCTACTGAGGAACGCGAAGAAGCATTATAATTAATTTTTTTAAAAGTGTAATCAAAACAATGACAAAAAAGTTACTACAAGTAGAGTCTGATTTTGAGCCTGCTGGTTCTCAACCAGAGGCAATTAAAAACTTGGTTTCTGGTTTATCAGATGGCTTGCTGCATCAAACTTTATTAGGAGTAACTGGCTCTGGAAAAACATATACTATGGCAAAAGTGATTGAGGAAACGCAGCGACCTGCAATAATTATGGCACATAATAAAACCTTAGCCGCTCAACTGTATGGTGAATTTCGAGATTTTTTCCCAAATAATTCTGTTGAGTATTTTGTTTCTTATTACGACTACTACCAGCCAGAGGCCTATGTTCCTACATCTGATACGTATATTGCTAAAGATGCTTCAATAAATGAGCATATTGAACAAATGCGACTTTCTGCAAC
>CENW01145652.1_pt1 | contig 24499 bp, 21 predicted proteins | sample 530241 | NCBI WGS metagenome assembly CENW01 (sample SAMEA2619818, study PRJEB7988) | marine metagenome | isolation source: saline water (ENVO:00002010), including | reverse complement strand
ATTCACAAATTATTTCTTATTTTTTTGATTAATTTTATTTATTACACGAATGGATAATTTTGGCTTAGTACTGATTTTAGTTCTTATAGTATTAATATTTATATCTGCTTTCTTCTCAGGGTCAGAAACCTCTATTACTGCCATCAACCAAATAAAGTTAGATAGCGCCGCTGAGAGTGGCCAAAAATCTGCAAAAAGAGTCAATTCATTAAGAAATAAAATTAATGAGGTGTTAGGTGTAATCTTAATAGGTAATAATTTAGTAAATATTTCTGCATCAGCACTTTTAACTTACTTTGTTATTAAAGAATTTGGCGATGAGTATGTTTGGGTAGGTACGCTAATTCTTACTGTTTTGGTGATAATCTTTGCTGAGATAGCACCAAAAAACTTTGCAGCAAAGAAACCAGAAGCTGTTGCTTACCCTGCAAGCATAATTCTAGAATTTTTAACGAATTATTTTGGATGGCTTTCTAGAATTCTTAACTTTTTTAGTTCATGGATAACTGGTGTAAAGGGTGGCGAAAACTATTTTGCCCAAAGCCTCAATAGACAAGAACTAAAATCAGTTTTAGAAAAAGATACAGAACAAGTTGATAAAGAAGAGATGGAGGCTATGAAATCTTTGCTAGATCTTAAAGAGCTTTCTGTTCAAGATATTTTAATTCCGATGGATCAGGTTAAAAAACTTGATTTGAATGATATAGATAATTTTAATAATGAGGAAAGAAATAGATTTTATCCCGTATATAAGGAAAATGAGTCAGAAATTCTGGGTTTTATTCATGCTAAAGAAATTGAAGAACTTGAAAACTTCAGAAATGATTTAACAGACTTTTTAATAGAGACTTATTATGTCCCTGAAAGTACACAATTATTTGCACAATTAAAAAACTTTCAAAAAAATGGATCAGAAGTTGCTTTAGTTGTAGACGAATATGGAGAGGTTACTGGATTAATTACCCTCGAAGATCTCATTGAGCAGATTGTTGGACAATTTAATAGTGAAGAGCCAGAAGATGAGTATGAAATTGTGGATGAAGATTCAATAATTGCTGATGGTTCAACAATAATTAGAGAGCTCAATAAGAAAATGGAATGGGATTTGCCCGAGGAAGGAGCAAAAACTCTAAACGGTTTAATTATTGATCATTTAAACCAAATACCTACAAATAATATCTGTATTGAGTTAGATGATTACAAACTTGAAACGCATAAAATTGAGTCGAATAAAGTTAAACAAGTAAAAGTTTCAAAAATATCTGATCAATAGTAATAAACTAACAAAGCAAATAATACAGTAAGTATTAGACCAGAATGTATAACAGCTTTCACAGATTCCATAAATTTTCTCATTTTGCCAAAAATCGCATTCGCTTCAATAGCTAAAATTATTGCAGTTCCAACATATAGGGCTGGCATGTTCCAACCTGAAGCTGCAACTCCTGGTATTTCATAGAAATAGTTCTTCCCATCACTAATGTGCGCAGAATAAATCATAAAATAGAGCATTGGAAATGAGAATAATGTGTTAGTTCTTGAAGCCAAAGCTGCTTTAGCTCCTGCTTCTGCTGCATCCTCAGTCCCAGCTATCACTTTTTTTTGGTTAGGCCAAATGATTAACCAAACATTCAAAAACATTATTGTTGCCATTAGCGACCCCAATGAAATACCGATACTATAACTGTTCTTATAATCAAGATACCAAAGCAAATACAAGCCAGTTAGAAAAGTGAATAGAGCTGCCCATCTAAAATACCATAGAGCATTCGGTTGTAATTTTAATAAGACATCTTTTTTTCCTTCGGGAGACGCTTCCTTTAGATAGCCCGCGCCAACAAAATTGAAATAATATAGTAGTCCAATCCATGTAATACCAAACAATACATGTAAGAACCTGTCAATTTGAGATAAATATTCGAACATTTTGCAACTCCTCTCTTTATTATTGTAATGTAAGACAAAAAAAAAGGGAGCATATAGCTCCCATTTTTTAGTGTAATTATTAGTAATTACATCATTCCACCCATGTCTGGCATGCCTCCAGGAGGCATTCCACCAGCAGGGGCAGTTTCTTTAGCAGGCAACTCTGATACCATACATTCTGTAGTTATCATCATTCCACCAATGGATCCAGCTGCTTGAAGGGCAGTTCTTGTAACTTTTGCTGGATCAAGAATTCCCATTTTGAGCATATCACCATATTCACCAGTTGCAGCGTTAAATCCATCTGAACCTTTTGAATTTTTAACATTTTCTGCGACAACAGACGATTCCTCACCTGCATTACTAGCAATTGTTTTTAGTGGGTATTCAAAAGCTCTTAAAGCTATATTTATACCTGCTTGCTGATCTTCGTTAGCACCTTTAAGGTTTCCGACTTTTTGCAATGCTCTCATTAGTGCAACTCCACCTCCAGGAACAACACCTTCTTCAACAGCTGCTCTTGTTGAGTGCAATGCATCTTCAACTCTTGCTTTCTTCTCTTTCATTTCAACTTCAGATCCTGCTCCAACTTTAATTACAGCAACTCCACCAGCAAGCTTAGCCACTCTTTCTTGAAGTTTTTCCCTGTCGTAATCAGAAGTAGTCTCTTCAATTTGAGTTCTTATTTGCTGAACTCTTCCAGTAATTGTTGATTTTGATCCTGCACCATCAACAATAGTAGTATTCTCTTTATCTAATACTACTTTTTTTGCCGTACCAAGATCTTCAATTGTTGTTGTTTCTAGCGCTAACCCTACTTCCTCAGAGATTACTCTTCCACCTGTTAACACTGCTATATCTTCCAGCATAGCTTTTCTTCGATCGCCAAACCCAGGTGCTTTACATGCTGCAACTTTTACAATCCCTCGCATGTTATTCACTACTAGTGTCGCAAGAGCCTCCCCTTCAACATCCTCAGCAATTATCATCAAGGCTTTACCAGATTTGGCAACTCCTTCTAGTAGAGGAATTAAATCTTTAATATTTGAAATTTTCTTATCAAATAAAAGAACGAACGGATCTTCTAAAACTACATTCATTTTGTCTTGGTTATTAATAAAATACGGAGATAAATAACCTCTATCAAATTGCATTCCTTCGACAACATCTAATTCATTATTAATTCCAGATCCCTCTTCAACTGTTATCACTCCTTCTTTACCAACTTTATCCATTGCTTCAGCTATTATTTCTCCCACAGCAGTATCACCGTTAGCTGATATAGAACCTACCTGAGCGATTGCAGAACTATCCTTACAAGGTGTTGAGAGCTTCTTCACTTCTTCAACAGCAGCAGAAATTGCCTTATCAATCCCTCTTTTTAAATCCATTGGATTCATGCCAGCTGCTACAGATTTTAACCCTTCATTCACAATAGCCTGGGCTAATACTGTTGCTGTTGTCGTCCCATCTCCAGCTTGATCACTTGTTTGAGAAGCAACTTCCTTAACCATTTGAGCTCCCATATTCTCGAATTTATCTTCAAGCTCAACTTCTTTTGCAACAGACACACCATCTTTAGTAACTGTTGGTGCTCCAAAAGATTTATCTAAAATTACATTTCTTCCTTTCGGACCTAAAGTTACTTTCACTGCATCTGCAAGCACATTTACACCGCTTAAGAGTTTTACCCTAGCGTTTTCACCGAATTTTACATCTTTAGCTGCCATAATCTCTCCTATTCTACGACTCCATAAATTTCACTTTCATTAAGTATTAAATACTCTTCGCCATCAATTTTTACTGTATTACCACCATATTGGCCAAAAACAACATGATCCCCAACCTTAAGATCAACTGGGGTGTTCTTTCCATCTTCTGATTTCTTTCCAGGTCCCACAGCAACAACTTCCCCTTGTTGAGGTTTTTCTGTAGCAGACCCTGGAAGCACAATACCTCCTGCTGAGGTTGTTTCTTCATCTTGTCTTTTAACGACTACTCTATCTTGTAAAGGTCTAATTTTCATTTTAAGTTATCCTCCAATAACAAAATCTATTTAGGTCTTTAGTCAATGATTTTCAAGGCTTTCTCTCTAATTCTGAGAATTAAAAAACCTACTAAAATACCTAAGGAGTTGGCTATTATATCCATATACTCAAAATTCCTCAAACCTGAAGTGTATTGCAGTGCTTCAATAAGCACGCCAAATAAAATAAGCCCTATAAAGAGTGAAGCTTTTGTAAAAGTTAAACTAGCTCTAAATATCAGTAAAGATAATAATAAATAAGCAGAAAAATGCATGAATTTATCACTCAATCTGTCAAAATTTGATTGAGGAATATCAAATAAGGAAAATGTGAAAATTATCATTATTAATGCAATCCCCGCTATTCTTAGGTTATTTTGCATATCGAATTTGAATTCTTTTATAAGAAGGTATGATAAACATATTGAAGGCGCCCCTATTAGTCCCATTAAAAGAAAGAAATTATAGAAACCAAGACTATCTGTTAGAAATCCTGAGGTTCCCTTTAACAATGTTCCGGGAATGATTACTAAGGAAGCTAAAAAGGCATATTGAATTGCTGTATAGCGTCTATCAACTTGACTTACTAAGTATGTAATGAAGCATACTGCTGTAAATGCTTGAGCTATGGTATCTAAAAAATTAATACCTATGAAATTTAAATAGCTCGGAAATAGGTATAAGTAAGAAAAAAGCATATTTGTGCTCACCACAAAAAGAGCACCCACAAACATAGTCAATTCAATTTTAAATTTCTTAATTGTCCACAAAGCTAAACCAGAACCTACAAATGTAGCTAAGAAGTTAAAGTAGCTTTTTTGTTGCAGATAATCAGCGTTATTTAGACCAACTTCTGTATATAATGCAGCTGCCATAGGGCCCAGGACAATGTCAGATATTTTATAAATTCCTACGAGCAATAATAAGATTATTACATTGTCTTTTTTTAAGAGATTTTTGAAGGCTGAAAAAAATTGATTAAATGAGGATTCTGAAAGGTTTGCTTCTTTTACTCTCATGCTCAGCAAAGTTATTAAAGTAAGGAAGAACATTAACAACCCAAGATAAAGGTAAATTGCTTGCCAATTTTCCGCTCCGATTATTCCATATACTTGCGCGCCTATGAGGAATGCACCAATTTTATATCCAATTTGATAGATAGTTGCTAGATTTTCAGCTTTAAAATATTGGTCGTATTCGACTCTGTACGCGTCAAGTGCAATATCTTGAACGGAAGAGAAAAAATAAATTAGACATGCTACTAATACTACAGTTGTTAAATTTTGATTTGGATCAAGAACTGATAAAACTAGAAGTAAAGCTCCTAATGAGATTTGTGAAATAAGTATCCATGACCTTCTAAGGCCTAGAAAATTATAAAGAGCTGGTAACTTTATTCTGTTTATAAAAGGCGACCATAAAAAATTTAATGCAACAATAATTGATGAAACTGTAACCAATCCTAATGTTTGTTTAGTAACACCTGCAGATAGAAGCCATAAACCAAAAGGTATGCCTAAAGCAAAACTGGGCATAGCTGCAGAAATGCCCAAAAAGATAAAGTTAAATTGTGTATTTTTTAATTTCTCAAACATTGATCATGTCCCAATTAAAAAAAGGCCCAGGGTCATTTTTACGATTTGGTGCAATTTCGCTATGTCCAACAATATTCATTTCTCCATACTCTTCTTTAAGTGTATAAAGCAAATCATTTAATACTGAATACTGCTTACTTGTAAATTCTTCCTTTATTGAGCCTTTAAGTTCTATACCTATTGAGAATTCGTTACAACTATCTCGTCCAGCATAATTTGATTCGCCTGCATGCCATGCGCATTTATTAAAAGGTACAAATTGAATTAATGACCCATTTCGTTCTATAAGTATATGAGCTGAAACTTTCAAGCCCTTCAATGATTTAAAAGAGTCATGTTCATTTAAATCTAATTGGTTTAAGAATAATTTCTTAGGGTTGTCATTATCAAAAGACCCTTCTGGCAAACTTATACAATGAATCACTATAAGATCTATATTTTCAGATCTATCTGACTGATTTGGAGATTTAAAATAATCTGCTTTCTCTATAAGGTGATTTTTAATCGATAAGCTCATAATTTGATTTTAAACTGTTGGAAAAGACAATACGAATTAATCTAATAACTCTTTTGGTAGCTTAAAAGTCATAGTCTCATTATTTTCAGAAAGGTTTCTTACTGATTGATAGCCCAACGGATAGAGAAAAGAAATAACATCTTGAACTATTTCTTCTGGCGCAGATGCTCCAGCAGTTATGCCTACTGATGAAGCATTGCTTATTAATTCGACATCGATGTCTGATTTTCCATCAATTAAAAAAGATTTAGTACCGCATTTTTCTGCCAATTCTTTCAATCTATTTGAGTTAGAGCTTGTTTTTGACCCTATGACTAGGACAATTTCACACTCAAGTGATAGTTGCTTTACAGCATCTTGTCGATTTTGTGTAGCATAACAAATATCATCTGCACTTGGTCCGATAATAGTTGGAAACTTTTCTTGAAGTGCCCTTATAAGATCTTGAGTGTCGTCAACAGATAATGTTGTCTGTGTAACATACGCTAATTCTTCTGAATTTATTTCTAATTTATTGATATCATCGTGGTTTTCAACTAGATAAATATTAGTGTCAGAATCTTCGGGATGTCTTCCTAAAGTGCCAATAACTTCAGGATGTCCTTTATGACCAATTAGTACGATATCTCTGCCTTTTCTAGCATGTCTTTGAACTTCCAAGTGCACTTTAGTAACCAGAGGACAAGTAGCATCAAAATACATAAACTTTCTCTGTCTAGCTTCGTCCTCGACAGCTTTGCTAACCCCATGAGCGCTAAAAATTGCAACAGCATTATCTGGAATTTCTTCTATTTCTTTGACGAATTTGACGCCTTTTTTTTCTAAATCTTCTACAACTTTTTTATTATGAACAACTTGATGTCTTACAAAAACTGGCTGATCAAATTTTTTCAATGATTTTTCAACGATATCAATCGCTCTATCTACGCCAGCACAAAATCCTCTAGGATTTGCTAAAACTATTTCTTTAGACATTTTTTTCTTCCCTTATCCAAATAAATATTATCAAAACAGCTCCTAATGTAATTAAAAAATCAGCAAAATTAAAAACAAATAATGATGTAGTTCCTATTCTAAGATGAAGATAATCAGTGACTGAACCATAAAAAAATCGTTCAATAAAATTCCCAAAACCACCCGCTAAAACAAATAATAAACCTAATTTTTGGAGTCTATCTTTGGTTCTAAGGAAGGTGTAGGTTAAAAATGACAGAGCAAGAAAGATGAAAAATAATAATAATATTTGCGTAAAGCTTCCAGAAGAACTGAACAGACTTAAAGCTATGCCAGTATTTTTAGTCAAAAAATAATCAAGAAAATACGGTATCAATGTTATTGATTCAACATTAGCTGTATTGAGATACCACTTAATAGATAAATCAATGCTTAACAAAGCAAGGAAAAGAAGGAAAAATTTCAATTAAAAGAAACTCCTAATTTCACCATCACCAGTCATATTTGAGTTGCATCTTGAGCAGATATGATCAGAATCCAAATCTTCAACTCTATGCCAACACCTTGAACATTTTTCGTGGTTGGATTTTTTTACAATAATCTCTTCATTTTCTCCGCATAGGATTTTGCAACCTGAGCTTATAAAGAATTTTGATAATTCTGAACTCATACTTTCGGCATATGAAAAGTCTTTTTTGGTAAGAGTTAATTGAAGCTCACAGTCTAAGGCATTTTTTATATTTCCATTCTGTCTCTCAATCTCAATAGCCTGGTACACTCTTCCTCTCAATTCTGACAATGCCTCGAACGCTTTAATATCTTCAGAGGACGCAAATGACTCGATATCGTTAAACTCCTTACAAAAAATATCTTCACCTTTTTTTGGATATAAATTTTCGTTAAATTCATATGCTGTAAAAGGCAATATAGGTGAAATTAATTTAGAAAGAGTATGTAAAATTTCACTTATGCAATATTGGGCTGATCTTCTTCCGAGGGAATCACTTTTCATTGTATAGAGCCTATCTTTAATAACGTCTAGATACATTCCACCTAGATCATTTACACAAAAATTTAGTATTTTTGAAATAACTTGGTGGAAATTATAATTTTTATAGTCCTCTCTTATTTCTTGTTGAAGATAATTGGTTTTGTGCAAAATAACTTTATCAATGAAAAGTAAATTATCTGTATCAAACTTTTTATCATAGTCATATAAGTTTGAAACCATAAAACGCATTGTATTTCTAATCCTTCTAAATCCATCAATTGCTCTATTGAAAATGTCTTTTGAAAAAGCCATTTCTCCTCTAAAGTCTGTTGATGCTATCCAATATCTGAGAATATCAGCACCAGAATCTTTAATTACTTCCTGAGGAGTCACTATATTTCCAAGTGATTTTGACATTTTTCTACCTGAATCATCTACAACAAAACCATGTGTTAAAACCGACTTATATGGAGCAGTTCCTTTCATAGCAATTGAAGTTAACAAAGATGACTGAAACCAACCTCTATGTTGGTCACTACCCTCTAAATACAAATCGGATTGTGTATTTGAACCGAAAAGCTCATCGACTACGCAGTAATGTGTAATACCAGAATCAAACCAAACGTCAAATATGTCTTTTGATTTTTCATAACCTTCTTCATCTATACCAAGATCTAAATTTGCCCAAGAATCAATACCTGAATCTTTAATTGCCTCTGAAGCTTTGACAAAAATTTCATTTTGTTCAGAGTGAAGTTCTCCAGTATCTTTTTCATAAAGAAGAGTAATAGGTATACCCCAATCTCTTTGTCTTGAAATACACCAATCTGGCCTGTCTTTGAGCATAATTTCCATTCTTTCCTTGCCCCAGTCAGGTATAAACGTTACGTCTTCAACTGCTCTACTTGCACCTTCTAACAGGCCTGACTTTGTCATTGAAATAAACCACTGTGGTGTAGCCATAAAAATTAAAGGTGTTTTATGTCTCCAGCAATGTGGATAGCTATGTTGGTAATTTTCATCGCAAATGAGAGCTCCGTTTTTTTGAAGTTCTTCTAAAATAAAAGGGTCAACTTTCCTTACATGAACACCAGCGAAAAATTCGACATCATCTTTATATAAATTATTCATAGATATAGGATTGACAACTTCGACATTTTCACTTGAGCAAACATTAAAATCGTCAACACCATGAGCAGGCGCAGTGTGAACAAAACCAGTTCCAGTTTCTGTAGTGACGTGATCTCCAAGGAAAAGAGGCGCTTCTCTTTTATATAATGGGTGTAGTGATTTAAGTCCTTCTAATTCTGAACCTTTAAATTTTATTTTTGTTGCTTCATAAGAATCATCTTTCCACCTATCTAAACACTGTTCTAAGAGTTCAGCAGCAACTAATAAATACTCACTACCAGAATCAATAAATTGATAATCGATTTCTGCACTGAAGCATACCGCTTGATTTCCAGGGATTGTCCAAGGTGTTGTAGTCCAGATAACTAAAGATATATTTTTTTTCTTATCTAATTTAAATTTATTGATTAATTTGTCATTGCTGCTGTCATCAAATTTAAACTTAACATCAATTGCTGTTGAATTCTTATCTATATACTCAACTTCAGCTTCTGCAAGTGATGAGCTACATTCTGGACACCAATGCACAGGCTTAAATCCTTTCTCAACGTGCCCATTGTGATAAATTCTTGCAAAACCATTGATTGCATCTCCCTCAAAATTTTGATCAAGACTGGCATATCTTTTATCCCAATCTCCGAAAACACCCAATCTTACGAAATCGTCTTTCTGGATAGTTATTTGTTTCTTAGCATACTCTCTACAAAGATCTCGGAATTCTGATTGAGAAATTTCTCTTCTTTTTTTTCCAATTTTTTTCTCGACCTGATGTTCTATAGGCAAACCGTGACAATCCCATCCTGGCACATATGGAGCATCATATCCCTCCAATGTTTTTGACCTAATTACTATATCTTTAAGGACTTTGTTTACTGCATGCCCAAGATGGATATTTCCGTTTGCGTACGGTGGCCCGTCATGCAAAATAAATTTTTCTCTTCCATCTCTGGCCTTTCTAATCTTTTTGTATACATTTCTCTCTTGCCATTCTTTTAACATTTCAGGCTCCCTTAAGTTAAGGTTTGCTTTCATAGGAATGCTAGTATTTGGTAAATTTAATTTTTGGTCTTTCTTTTCACTCATATAGTTTTCTTAGCTCTTTAGCCGTTATTTTATCTTCATTAATTTGATTCTTTAATTCTTCTATGGACTTAAACTTGATTTGATCTCTAATTTTACATAAAAATTCAATGCTTAAAGCCTCATCATATATATTTCCATCATAATCAAGGATATGAGCCTCTAAAGATTGTTCATGATCATCAAAAGTGGGTTTTGGACCAAAATTTATAATACAAAAATATTCAATTTTATTTATTTGCGTTTTTCCTAAAAAAACACCAGTAAAACAGAATTTTTTGTCTCCAATATCAATGTTTGCTGTTGGAGATGAGATCCTTTTTCCCAAACTCTTACCTTTTATTACTTTTCCTGTAATTTGATACGTTCTGCCAAGCAGTTTTGAGGCTTCCTTGAATTCACCATTTTTAAGCAATTCTCTTATCAATGTACTGCTAATTTTTAAGTCTTCACTTTTGAGATCTTCCAGTACTTCTAAAGTTATTCCATTTCTAGCACATAGGTTTTTAAGCAACTCCAAATCTCCTGTCCTTTCTTTACCAAATTTAAAATCTTTACCGACAATCAGGTACTTAACATTTCCCTCAAGAAGATATTTAGAAAAGAAGTCTTCTGCAGAGGTGCTTCTAAACTCATCATTAAATTCAATAGTATTGATCTCATCAATTTTAAAATTTGCCAAAATTAAATTCTTATTAACTTCTGAGAGGATCCTATTCTTTTTTAATTCAAAAAATTCAAATGGATAGGGGTTAAATGTAATTACCTTCGTTTTAAGATTCATTTTTTTTGCATTTGTTTTAATTTTTGCAATTAAAGCTGCATGGCCAAGGTGCACCCCGTCAAAATTTCCTATTGTTGTGGCATAACCAATTTTCATGTTGTTAAAATTTTTCTCAAACTAAATAGATAAATTACTGCAATTGTCCATACTGATATAACTGCAAAAGTAGTAGCCAAAGCTAGCCCTACGTGACCCATATCATAAACAAAAATAAATATATAATTTAGTATTAAATTAAGCACTAGCGAGACTAGACCTAGAAATAGAACAAATTTTGTTTTATTTGCTGCAAAAAAAACACTATTGAAAAATTTTGAACTTAATAAGAAAGGTAAAGCATAAGCATAGGCAACAAGGCTTAGTGAAGTCATCTCTACATCATTCATATTAAATTCACCTCTAAAAAATAATAATTCAATAATTTGTGTCGAGAGAAAAATATAGAAAAGACCAGATGCTAGTCCCAGCAAAAACGTCGATGAGAAACCTTTGATAAATACATTTCTAAACTCTTTTTTATTTTTATTTAATAACTGCTCTGTCAGATTAGGCAGTGCTACAAGAGCAATCGCAACGCCAAATAAACCCATCGGAAACTGGATTAACCTATCAGATAAATATAACCATGTTGGACTACCTGACATCAGAAATGATGCAAAAATTGTGTCTACTAAAACATTAAGTTGGTAGACCCCAGCTGCAAGTATTGCCGGAAAGAATCGAGAAAAAAATGAATTTAATACTCTCGCATCGTATTTTTTTGTAAAAGTTGGAAAGTAGCCAAGTTTGCTAGTGAAATATAAATTTAAAACTAGTTGTATCGCTCCAGCAACTATAATTGCTGTTCCAATAACCCTTAAAGAGAGAGCTTCAGAAAAACATGCAAAAAATATTAAGGTTAAATTAAACAGTATTGGAGTTGCTGCAACTACCTGAAAAGATTTCTTTGAATTTTGAACTGCTCCTAAAAAAGCCACCAGAGAAATAAGCAATATATAAGGGAAAACATAAGTTAAAAATTCAGTAGCAGCCAGAAATTTATATCCATCTGCTTGAAATCCAGGAGCAAAAATCAAAACAAATAATTCAGGAAAAAGCTCTACGAAAACTACAAAACTTAACAAAACAAAAAACAACATCGTAAAGATTTGGTTTAAAAAATTATGTAAATTCTCTTTTGCCTCAATAATGCTTGGTGTTAGAGATTGAGATAAAGCCCCCTCACCAAAGAAACTTCTAAAAACATTAGGTATCTTAAAAATTACAACAAATATATCGTGAATTACGCTTGCACCAAGGATCGCTGAAAATACTAAATCCCTTATATACCCAAAAATTCTTGAAATTAGAGTTAAAAAACTAAATCCAAAAGAAGACTTCCAAAAATTTGAGATATTCAATTACTTTTTCTCTGAATCAAAGTCTAAAGATATGGAATTAACACAATATCTCAAACCAGTTTTATCTACCGGGCCATCGTTAAATACATGACCTAAATGACCCTCACAATTTGAACATAATATTTCAGTTCTTGGACGACCAAAAATAGAATGATCATCTCGGTAAATTATTGCATCCTCATTAACAGCTTCAAAAAAGCTCGGCCAACCGCAACCAGCATTATATTTTGTTTCAGATTTAAATAGTTCTTGGCCACAGTTTTTGCATTTGTAGGTTCCATCTTCATAAAATGAATCAAATTTGCCTGAAAATGCTCTTTCTGTGCCTTTATCTCTTAAAACAATTAATTCTTCCTCTGTTAGAGAATCATTTATTTTTTTCATTTCTTAAATTGTACAACCTTTAGATTACTTTAAAACCAAGAATTTCAAGACTTTTTTTTATTTGTGGATCGTTGCAGTCTTTTATGTTTACTTGGGAGAATCCTACTCTATCGTTGTAATCGTCTCTTATTTTTTTAAATGAACTCGGCTCAAAGACATCTTTAGTAAAATTATACGTTTTAAGGATTAATGAAACTGGAAAGAGAAAGTTTTTAAAATCATTAATTGTTTCTTTAGTCTGGTATTCTTCTTTATTCACAAGAATCGACTCTGGTTCTATAACATCAATATTTAGGTAATCTGCTACATTATGAAATGCCATTCTAGTCATTGCATATCGTGAAAATTGTGAGTGTCCAGCAATGTGAGGAGTGAAGTAATAGTTTTTCTCACAAAATTTCGAGGACAGATTTGGCTCACCTTCGAAAACGTCAGAAATCAAAAAAAGGTCTTTTGAATGTAAAAAATCTTCCTCTGATACTACACCTCCTCTGGAAGTATTTATTATAACTGTGCCTTTAGAAAGTTTTGATAAGAAACTAGCATCAACTAAATATTTTGTTGGATGATCTCCGGTCTCCGTGTAAGGCACATGCAGCGTGATTAATTTATAAGCTGATAAGTTGTTTAAACTATCTAGACAAGAACCTTTAAATGGGTCATAAGTATCAGATTTGATGTTGAAATGATCTAATACATTTTTAATACCTGCACCAATGTTGCCAGCACCTATAATTAAAATTTTATCCTTCCTTGGGTCATATTTATTTTCAAGAATTAATTTTGATAAACAGGAGTAAAAGTATTCTTGAACAGCAATGGCATTTGCTCCTGTTGAAAATCCATATTTAATATTTTTTCTATCTAAACTTTGCTTATCTATGTGGTCTTCACCAGCTGATACAGAACAAAGGTATTTGACACACTCAGGAACATTTCTTTTATGAGTTTTATAAGTAGATCTAACTACAACAACACACGGTTCATCTAGTTTTTCTATTTCAAAAGAACTATCTGAAAACTTCTCTGTTTCTAAATTAAAAGAATGAAAAAAGTGTTCTGAATGAGGAATTTTTTCGTCTATATAAATTTTCATTTTCCTGGCCAAATTAAAGATTTTAACCAGTTTATGAGAGAATTATGTTCCAAGGTTTTCTTTTCGATCGTTAAAAGGTCTTCTAAATAAGTTGATGTCTCTGAAAAAAGTGATTCTCTTGTCTTAAAGCTTTTTTCGTCTAATTTTTTTATCTCCTTTGCAGGATTTCCAGCAAATATAACATTAGCCGGGACTTCGCCACTAACAACTGAACCAGCTCCAATAATAGAATTTTTACCAATTTTTGAACCTTTAAGGATTAACGATTTTTCACCAATCCAGACATTTTCCTGAATTATTACTTCTTTTGGTGATGCTACATAATCTGTTCTATCGTAAATATCATGCCAGTCAGAATCAGTAATTGTTACATCAGAGGCAATCATTGTTGAATCACCAATTACAATTTTTTGTGCACTTCTTATGCTCGTTCCAGGTGATATTAAAATGAATTTTCCTAGTTGAAGTTCTCCGTTAATCTTATCTGTTTCCCAAGTTGATAAATCAATTCTTTTATCAGGAGCGGTAATTAAAGTTGCATAATCACCAATTGAGATATTATTTCCAAATATTTTCAAATGCTGTGGATTAAGGATCATTACATTTTTTCCAAAATCTTTAAATCTTGGCTTAAGGAAATGATGTATGTAAAAAGCACTAAATGAATTAAATAAATGTTTAAGCCAGAATGGTCTTTTTTCTATGTCGATGATTAAGCTCCTTTACTAATTATAAGCTAGAATAAGTCTCTGCATGATCAAGTTTAATTTAGTAAATATCTCACTGGAAGCAAAACATTTTAAAAAACTTGGTTTGCCAATTTTAGGTAGTCAGCTTGTTATGTATGCAATGACTACTACTGATTACATCATGGCAGGTTATTTTTCCGCAAATGACTTAGCTGGTGTCGGTTTAGGAGCAGCAATTTTCAATCCTCTTTATTTTTTAACTGCTGGGGTTATGTTTGGAATTGGACCTATAATTGCGCAGCACTATGGAGCTAAGGAATTTGAAGAGATAAAGATTAAAACCCGCAGGTTTTTATGGGTAGCATTATTTCTAGGTATTTTATTTGCACTACTCCTTTCAAATGGAAATCTTATACTTAATGCCTTAGGTACAGATGAAAATATTCGATCGGTTAGTCTAGGTTATTTAACCGCAGTTTCTTATGGTGCGATACCCATAGCCCTTTATCAGGCATTAAGGAATTATAGTGAGGGAATAACACAGACCAAAATCGTATTCATGATTGGTGGCCTAGGATTTATCTTAAATATACCACTGAATTATTTCTTCATATTTTCGATGGGTCTAGGTGGTATTGGTTGTGGAATCGCAACAGCATTAGTAAGCTGGATAGGTCTTATAGTTTTGTGGTTAGCAACACTCTTTTTAACAAATTACAAAGAATCTTATATTTACGGAAAATTTATAATGCCAAACGTAAAAAATTCTTTGGAAATATTACGTATTGGAACTCCAATAAGTTTCGGCATATTTGTGGAATTGAGCATGTTTAGTGGAGCTGCTCTAATAATTTCTATGTTTGGTTCAACATCATTGGCTGCTCATACTATTGCAATAAATATTGTGGGTCTTTTGTTCATGTTACCTTTATCACTTGGCTTAGCTTCTGCAATAAGGGTTGGAAATTTAATTGGTGAAAAAAATTATTTAAAGGCAAATTATGCTTCCAATTTTAGTTTAAGGCTCTCTTTCTTTATTGCCATTCTAAATTTTTGCTTGTTATTTCTAGCGGGTGAACTTTTAATTGGGCTTTATACAAATGATCAATCAGTCATGATAAAGGCACTTGGTCTTTTGGTTTTAGCAGCAATATTTCAAATACCTGATGCAATCGGTTTTTCTGCAATTGGATCTTTGCGAGGACATAAAGATACTTTTGTAACTATGGTTAATCTAGTTATTTCATATTGGTTTTTTGCCTTGCCAATAGGTGTCTATCTGGCGTTCAACGAAATAGGAGTCTTACCAAATGAGGCAGAGGGAATTTGGGTTGGTATGATAATTGGGATAACGCTGAGTGCGATTCTAAACACAGTTAGGCTTAAGTTTAAAAAAGGGTTACTTAAGAAGCTCAGTCAATTTTGAACCAATTAAATTCAAATCTGTAACAACAGATACGCCAGCACTTTCAAGAGCCTTAAACTTGTCTTGGGCTGTGCCCTTACCACCAGAAATAATTGCTCCTGCATGTCCCATTCTCTTTCCTTTTGGAGCAGTAACTCCTGCTATATATGAAACAACAGGTTTTGAAACATTATGTCTTATAAATTCAGCTGCTTCTTCTTCGGCTGTACCTCCAATTTCTCCCACCATAACAATAGATTTAGTTTGATCATCATTTTCAAACATTCTTAGGCAATCAATAAAAGATGTCCCATTTATTGGGTCGCCTCCAATACCTATACAAGTACTTTGACCTAGGCCTGCAATGGTTGTTTGATTTACTGCTTCATATGTCAAAGTTCCTGATCTAGAAACAATCCCTACTGATCCTTTCATATGAATAGATGCTGGCATTATTCCAAGTTTTGCTTCACCTGGAGTTATAACACCTGGACAGTTTGGGCCAATAAGACGAACATGCGGATTGTGATTTAAAACATCTATCACATCAACCATATCAAGGACAGGTACACCTTCAGTTATGCAAATGATTAATTCAATCCCATTTTCTGCTGCCTCGATTATTGCAGCTTTGGAAAATCTTGCTGGAACAAATATTACTGAAGTATTTGCATTAGTTTCTATAACTGCATCTTTTACTGAGTTAAAGACAGGCAAATCTAAATGTTCTTGGCCTCCTTTTCCAGGCGTCACACCTCCGACAATATTAGTTCCATATGCGATACACTGCTCAGCATGCATCGTTGCTTGTGAGCCTGTGAAACCTTGAAAAATTGCACTAGTTTTTGAGCCAATTAGCACACTCATTTAACTAACTCCACAATTTTTTGAGAAGCTTCCATCAAAGAGTCCTCACCTATCACATTAAGTCCTGAACTATTTAGTAATTCTTTTCCCTCATTACTCATATTTCCTTGAAGTCGGACTACTATAGGCACATTCACTTCTATTTCATTGATTGCTCCAATAATGCCTTGAGCAATTAGATCACATCGAACAATACCACCGAATATATTTACTAGAATTCCTTTAACATTCTGATCAGATAATATTAATTTTAGTGCTTCACCAACTCTTTCTTTTGTAGCTGTTCCACCGACATCTAAAAAGTTTGCTGGCTCTCCGTTATACAATTTAATTGTATCCATAGTACCCATTGCTAAGCCTGCACCATTTACCATGCATCCAATATTGCCATCTAAAGATACGTAACTAAGGTCATGTTTTTTTGCTTGGTATTCTCTTTCATCTTCTTGAGATGAGTCTCTCATTGATAAGATATCTTCTTGTCTATAGAGGGCATTTTCATCTACATTAATTTTTGCATCCAAACAGTGCAAATCACCCTCACTAGTAATCACTAAAGGATTAATCTCAAGTAAACTCAGGTCCTTTTCGAGAAAAAGCTTTTTGCATCCTTCTACAATTTCATGAAACTGTTTTGATTGTTCAGAATTAAACTCTAGCTTGCTGCAGACTTCTAGGAGCTGATCTTTATCAATTTTGTGGCCATTTTGAAATTTAACTTTTAGTATTTTTTCAGGATTAGTTTCCGCTACTTCCTCAATATTCATACCTCCTGCTCTTGAAACAATCATAGATACACACTTATCTGCCCTATCTACTATTAAACTCATATATAATTCTGCTTCAATTGAAGTTAATTCATCTATAGAAATAATATTTACTGGCAGTCCTTGATCATCTGTCTGGTTTGTGACAATTTTTTTTCCAAGCCAATTATTTACAAACTTTTCAATCTCTTCTTTAGTCTTGCATAACTGTACTCCGCCAACTTTGCCTCTGCCACCAGTATGTGCTTGAACTTTTGCTACACATCCATTGCTAAAGTCAATTTTTTCTATGGCTTCATCGATATCAGACAATTTTGTGATTAAACCTCTTTTAGAAACAGGCAAGTTATAAAGTTCAAAAAGTTCTTTTGACTGATACTCGTGTAAGTTCATTAATTACCAATGTGAATAGCTTGTTTATTTACAGCTAAAGCGGCTTCGTGAAGAGCTTCAGAAACAGTTGGATGACTAAACATTGTCAAACCAAAATCCTCAGAGCTTGCAGAAAATTCCATGCCTATCAAACCTTGTTGCAAGATTTCCGACGCAGAATTTCCAAAAATTTGCACTCCTAAAACTTCATCGGTTTCTTTGTCAGCAAGCATTTTTACAAAACCAACAGAATCTCCAGCTGCAAGTGCTCTGCCGCTTGCTGAAAATGGAAAACTACCTTTTTTATAATCAATATTACTCTGCTTTAATTCTTTTTCTGTTTTACCGACCCAAGCTATTTCAGGATGTGTATATATCACACTTGGCACTAAATCATAGTTAACTTCCATTTTCTTTCCTGCAATTCTCTCAGCTACCATCACTCCCTCTTCCATCGCTTTATGAGCTAACATTGGACCTCTTACAATATCTCCAACTGCATAAACATTTTTTAATGAAGTTCGGCAGTATTCATCTACGGGGACAAATCCTTTATCATCTAGCGATATTTGTACTTCTTTGCCAAGTAGATTTTCAGTGAATGGTCTTCTTCCTACTGCCACTATTACTTTATCGTATTGAGCTGTTGTAATTTCACCTTCAATTTCTAGTTCTAGCGAGATTCCCTTTCTTGATTTCTTAGAACCTTTTACAAAAGTACCAAGATGAATATTAAGATTTTGCTTCCTAAATTCTCTTTCGATTAATCTAGATACATCGTCATCTAACATAGGTAGCAATGTTTTTTCAGCTTCATAAATATCAACGACTGACCCAAGTCTTGACCAAACACTTCCAAGCTCTAAACCAATTACACCAGCTCCTATTATTGCAAGTTTTTTAGGTGTCTTGTTGAATTCAAGAGCACCTGAACTTCCTACAACCGTTGATCCATTCCATGGAACAGAAGGAATATTAATAGGTCTTGAGCCTGCTGCTAAAACAATATTTTTACCTTTAACTATTTGTTTTTTTCCTTTGGGGTTTATTACTTCAACTTCATTAGCTGATATTAGTTTTCCTCTTCCATGTATTGATTCAACTTTATTGTGTTTAAATAAATGGCCCACTCCACCAGTAAGTTTTTGAACGATATCATCTTTTCTTTGCATCATTTTAGAAAGATCATATGACGGTTTTGTGACTTTTATTCCATGATCATCAAAACTTTCGCTTATTTGTTTAAATTTGTATGACGAATCTAAAAGAGATTTTGAAGGGATACAACCTACATTTAAGCATGTGCCACCAAGTTTAATTTTTCCAGACGCATCTTCATCGAATTCTATACAAGCTGTCTTTAAACCAAGCTGTGAGGCTTTAATAGCCGCTACATAGCCACCCGGACCGCCACCAATTACTACGACATCATATTCCATTTAAACTCCAAGTATCATTGATTCAGGTGATTCTAATATTTCTTTTATTTTTACGAGAAATGACACAGCGTCCTTTCCGTCCAATAGTCTATGATCGTAAGTTAATGCAAGATACATCATTGGTCTTATTTCCACATTACCATTAATTGCCATTGGTCTTTCTTGAATTTTGTGCATTCCTAAAATGGCTGATTGAGGAGGATTTAAAATAGGTGTTGATAATAAAGATCCAAAAACACCTCCGTTTGAAACTGTAAATGTACCACCTGTCATATCATCAATATCTAATTTGCCGTCACGTGCTTTAAGAGATAGATCTCTAATGGCAAGCTCTATCTCAGCAATTGTTAAATTCTGCACATTTCTTACAACAGGAACAACAAGACCTCTTTCAGTTGAAACTGCCACACCAATATCTTGAAAGCCGTGATAAATAATGTCATCCCCATCAATAGATGCATTTACGATTGGCATTTCTTGAAGGGCTATGCTCGATGCTTTTAAGAACATTCCCATAAACCCTAATTTGACTCCAAATTTCTCCTCAAAGCTTTCTTTATATTTTTCTCTTAAAACTTTTACTTCATGCAAATCTACTTCATTAAATGTTGTAAGAGATGCTGTCTGCGCTTGAGATTCCAATAACCTTTTTGCCACAACAGATCTTAATCTTGTCATAGGAACTCTTTCTGATGACCCTATTTCCTTTGCACTTTCTAAAACTGGTGAAGGTTCGATTTCTTTTTGCGTTTTTTCTGCTTCTAAAATATCTTTTTTGGTCACTACTCCTTTTTTAGACGAAGTTTTAATATTTTCAGTAGTTAATGATTTCTCTTTAAGTAATTTTTTTGCTGCTGGACCCATTCTGAATCCTTTAATGTCAAGCTCATCAATATTTTTCTCTTTTGTTTCAGTGGTTTCAGAAACTTCGGGTAGTTCTTTTGCTTCTTGTATTTTCTTTGCCGATTTAACTGTTTGAATTTTTTCGACTGGCTCTTCATGTTTTTCAACACTACTTTCCACCTCACCATGGTCTGATTCAGCTTTTAACTCACCTTCATTATAGCTGCCTATGACTTCTGAACTTTTGATTGTTGCGCCTTCTTTAACTAAAACTTTTCCCATCACACCATCTGAAGGTGCAGTTACTTCTATAACTACTTTATCGGTTTCAATCTCGGCAAGTACCTCATCTTGCTTTATTTCTTGGCCTTCTTTTTTAAGCCAATTAGAAAGCGTTCCTTCAAATATTGACTCAGGAAATTGTGGTGATTTTATGTCGATAGCCATGATGATTATTTTATAACTCTAAAGCCTTAGTAACTATCTCTTTTTGTCGAATCTGGTGATATTTTTGATAACCACCAGCTGGCGCAGCTGAAGGAAACCTAGCAACCACATTCAATTTGTATCCTTTTTTTGTTTCATTAAGAACTTTTTCTAATCTATGTCTAATCATCAACCAAGCTCCCATATTTTCAGGTTCTTCTTGAACCCAAACAAAATCTTTGCACTTAATTTCTTTTGTATAACTGACTAGCTCACTCTCAGGGAATGGGTATAATTGCTCAATTCTCACTAATTCAATATTCATGATTTTCTTATTCTTTAGCTCTTCTAATAAGTCAAAATAAATTTTTCCTGAACAAAAAATTACTCTCTTAGCTAAACCTTTACTTTCATCTCTTATGATGTTTCTAAAAGTTCCTTTTGTAAGGTCCTCTAGTTTTGAAGTTGCCATAGGGTTTCTTAGTAAGCTTTTTGGAGTTAAAACTATCAATGGTTTTCTTAAAGGTTTAATTGCCTGTTTTCTCAATAAATGAAAGATTTGTGATGGGAGCGTAGGAACACAAACTTGAATATTATCGTATGCACATAATTGTAAAAATCTTTCTAACCTGCAACTACTATGCTCAGGTCCTTGGCCTTCATACCCGTGAGGTAAGAACATAGTAAGACCTGAAAGTCTGTTCCACTTTGTTTCAGCACTCACAATAAATTGATCTATTACCACCTGTGCTACGTTAACAAAATCTCCAAATTGAGCTTCCCAAATTACAAGACCTTCAGGCCATGTAGATGCATAGCCATATTCAAAACCTAGAACAGCTTCCTCAGATAAAAGAGAATCGTAAATCTCAAATTTCTTATTGTCTTTGTTTAAATTAGAAAGCGGAACATAACCTATACCTGTTTTCTGATCTTTAATGACTAAATGTCTGTGGGAAAAAGTACCTCTTCTGGAATCTTGACCTGTCATTCGAACAGGAAAACCCTCATTTAATAAAGTTGCGTAAGCGGCCATTTCTGCGAATCCCCAATTTATTGGAATTTCACCTAAAAGCATTTTCTCTCTTTCTTCGTAAAGCTTTTAACTTGTTTTTGTAGCTCAATACCTTTTTCTATCGTTAAGCCGACTTTCATAGCATCGTTCAATAAATCTCTAGAAACAGCTGTAGGGTACGCTTTACTCAAATCAGGATTTAAATATGGGGTCCAATCAAAATGTAATTCATGATCAGGTACAGTGGCCATTGATTCTGCGACCATTTCTCCTTTCTCCATATTTCTTCTGTAATCTTTTTTAAATTTTTCATATTGACCTTGGTCAATTTGTCCTGAGGAACTTAACTTATCGAAATAAAGTTCTGTAACAGTATTTTTCGCTTTAATTTCTCCATACATTAAAGGTTGAGTTGCAAATGGCTCATCGGTTTCATTATGTCCCCTTCGCCTGTAGCAAACAAAATCGAGAATTATATCTCTATTAAACTCATCCCTAAATTCAACTGCCAGTTTAGCTGCCATTACACAGGCTTCTGGATCATCCCCATTAACATGAATTATTGGAGCCTCGATCATTTTTGCAACATCTGTGCAATATTCAGTAGATCTTGCATCTTCCTTTAGACTTGTTGTGAAACCTATCTGGTTATTTACAACGATATGAACTGTACCTCCAACACCATATGCACGCGTTTGAGATAGTTGAAGAATCTCCATTACAATCCCTTGAGCAGAAAATGAAGCATCTCCATGCATCAGAATTGGTATCACCTTCTTATACTCTTTGTCTTGTCTTCTGTCTTGTCTTGCTTTGACAGATCCTAAAACTACAGGATTTACAATTTCAAGGTGAGATGGATTTGAACCTAGCGCAAGATGAACCTCTCCACCACTTGTTAATATATTTGAAGAAAAACCCAAATGGTATTTGACATCACCAGTATGCTTAATGTCTTCTTCAAAATCTTCAGCAAATTCTGTAAAAAGCTCACTAGGTTTTTTCCCCATTACATTTATAAGTACATTAAGTCTGCCTCTATGTGACATGCCCAATACAAGTTCTTTAGCGCCTTTTGAACCAAAATCTTCAATGATTGTATCTAAAAGAGGTATTAGAGATTCACCTCCTTCAAGGCCAAATCTCTTTGCTCCTGGGTATTTAGATGCTAAAAATTTTTCTAGCCCTTCTGAATCAACTAATCTTTTTAAAATATGTTGTTTTTCATCACTATTGAAATTGTATGGTGTTTTTTTACCCTCGATCTTTTCCAAAAACCAAGTACGAATTTTGCTATTCATAATATGCATAAATTCATAACCAATACTTGATGTATAAGTTTCTTTAATGGATTGTAAAATTTCAGAAAGTTTTAACTTATTTGAATTTTGAAAGTTTGAGATAGAAAACTCTTTTTCAAGATCAGCTGAAGATAAGCCATGATACTCAAGCTCTAGGTCCGGGATTACTACTTCCTCTCTGAGATGTAATGGATCAATTTTTGCAACTTGGTGCCCTCTTCTTCTGTAGGCATTAATTAAGTTCTGAACATCAGAGGAACTTGAGCTTTCAGTTGAAGGTAAAGGTTTTTTTATCGTTACCTTCTTATTTCTAAATTTCTCAATTATTAGTTTGTGGCTTTGATCGTTGTGACCGTTTTGAATAGAGTCAAAATATTTTTTCCACTCTGGTTTAATTTTTGATGGATCTTGTATGTATTGTTCGTACAGATGGTCAAGATACTGTGAATTTCCCCCGTACTTGAAACTTTCTTCAAACCTCTCCTCTATTGATTTTGTCACTATCCTATTCTTCTCAACTCCTTTTTAATTTCATTTATTGCCTTGGAAGGATTTAATCCTTTCGGACAAACTGAAGTACAATTCATTATCCCATGACATCTGTAAACACTGAAAGCATCATTAAGCTTTTTAAGTCGTGCTTTTTTTTGCTTATCTCTAGTGTCAGCAATAAACCTATATGCTTGTAATAATGCTGCAGGACCAACAAATTTTTCTGGATTCCACCAAAATGAAGGACAACTTGTTGAACAGCATGCACATAAAACGCACTCATAAAGGCCATCTAATCTATCTCTATCCTCTGGGCTTTGTAGTCTTTCATATCCTGTAGTTACTTCATCTTCATTATCAAGGAATGGTTTAATTTTTTCGTACTGCTCATAGAATGGTTTCATATCAACTATAAGGTCTTTTATTACAGGCAAGCCAGGAAGAGGTCGGACTTCCAGCTTTCCTCTTGATATAACATCAGCTACCGGAGTAATGCATGCCAATCCATTTTGCCCATTCATATTTACACCATCTGATCCACAAACACCCTGGGCACAAGACCTTCTGAATGTAACTGTTGAGTCTTTTTCTTGTGCTTGTCTAATTGCATCTATTACCATCATGTTTCCAGTTTCAGGGTATGAAATTTTGTAGTCAGACATGTAAGGTCTCTCGTCTTTTTCAGGATCGAACCTATAAAGACTTAATGAGAATTCATTTGACATTAATATACCCTTGCCTTTGGTTTAAATGCGTCCATTGTCTTTGGAGATAAATTTACTTCTCTTTTTGAAACAACATTTTTTTCTTTGAAAAATAGTGAATGGCACAGCCAGTTTTGATCATCTCTTTCTGGGAAATCTTCTCTTGCATGTGCTCCTCTGCTCTCTTTTCTTTCCAGAGCAGAATATGCAGTAGCATTAGCAATATCTAGAAGATTTAAATACTCTAGGACTTCAACTCTTTCAGAATTGAATTGATTTGATTTATCCATTAAGT
>CENW01026433.1_pt1 | contig 24566 bp, 25 predicted proteins | sample 530241 | NCBI WGS metagenome assembly CENW01 (sample SAMEA2619818, study PRJEB7988) | marine metagenome | isolation source: saline water (ENVO:00002010), including | reverse complement strand
TCATTTTCTAAAACTTCTTTTAAATTATATTTTGGCTTATTAGGATAAATATTCTGAAAAGCTTCTGCAGTATTTATTGATACTTTTGGATTAACTATTATGATTTGTTTTTTAGTTAAATCTATTTTAATTTCTTCAAATATATCTCCAGTACCAGTAACATATTTTATTTTATTATAAATAAAAAAAGGACAGTCGCTTCCTATCTTATTTGATTCTGATAACAGCTTTTCTTGATCATATTTTGGATATTTATTATTAAGAAATTTTAGTATTGATGATCCGTCAGAAGATCCTCCACCTAAGCCAGCCCCGATAGGAATATTTTTGTGAAGATGAATGTTGAATTTTTTATCAGAATTAAATGTATTAATAGCTCTGCTAACAATGTTATTTGATTTTTTCCCGTCTATTTTAATTCCAGATATACTTAAGTTATTTCTATTACTTTCTTTAATTTCAATAATATCATAAAGTGATACAGGACAAAAACATGACTCAATTTCATGATATCCACTTTTTAATTTATTAGTAATATTTAGCCCAATATTTATTTTAGCATTCGGGTAGAGGAGCATTATTATTTAAATTGATCAATAATCTCTTCAGAGATTCCCGTATTTGAAAACCCACCGTCGTGAAATAAATTCTGCATGGTGATTTTTTTACTCATATCAGAAAAAAGAAAAACACAATAATTTGCACACTCTTCAGCAGTAGCATTTCCAAGAGGTGACATTTTTTCTGCATAATTATAAAATGCATTGAATCCTTCAATACCTGCGCCAGCAGTGGTAATGGTTGGTGATTGTGAAATTGTATTTACTCTTGTCTTTGATTTTTTTCCTAGTCTGTAACCATAACTTCTAGTTATGGATTCTAATAAAGATTTTGCTTCAGCCATATCTGAGTAAAACGGGAATGTTCTTTGTGCGGCAATATATGATAATCCCACAATAGACGACCAATCATTTAAAACACCTTTTTTTTCAGCAATTTGCATCATTTTATGGAAAGATATAGCAGATACATCTAGTGCTTTAATCATCCAATCATAGTTTAAATCACCATACTCTTTATTTTTTCTAACGTTAGGCGACATGCCTACAGAATGAAGTATGAAATCTATTTTTCCTTCTAGATTTTCTGATGTTTTATCGTAAAGTAATTCTATATCTTCTAATGAAGTTAAATCAGCTGGAATAACTTCAGTAGAACATTTTTCTGCTAATTCATTTATTTTACCCATTCTTAGTGCGATTGGAGCATTAGTAAGTATGATATTTGCTCCTTCCTCATGACACTTTTCAGCAACTTTCCAAGCTATAGAATTCTCATCTAATGCTCCTGATATAATTCCTTTTTTTCCTTTTAGTAACATATTAATAAATTAAAAAATCCCTTTTAAAACAAAGTAAGGTATAATTATATAAAGTATTGAGTCTCTTATCAAATAATATAGAAATATTATAGCAAATAATTTCCATCCAAATTTTTTAACTGTTTTTTTAAATCCATGTTCTCTGTAATAAAAAACATATTTTCTTAAAAATTTAGGAATCAGCTTTTCTTTGATTGTCATTCTACTGGAGTATTTTATTGAATAGGTCACTGTTAGAAGGTGACAATTCATTCATTATATTAAATGCATTTCTTTTCTGATCTAACGAAGCACCTTTAAATATGTTTGTTATTTCATCTGCTTTTGCATTTATAAATAAATTAATTATAGTAGAATTAAAATTCTTAGAATTAATATCATTAATCATAATAATATTCTCTAAAATAGTTTCTCTTGATTCTTCTGGTTTAGTATAAAATAAATCTAACCCGTTAAGGTGATAATTATAAAATGCATTTCTAACATTTTTAAATTCTGGATTTAAGAAATTTTCACACAACCAATATCTATTTTGTTTTGATCCAAATTGATCCCAACCTTTATACCCAGAGTTTTGTGATTCATTTAAAATTCTCCATGCTTTCTGGAAATAATCTTCTCCACCTAATTTCTCGAAAGAATCGTAATCTATACCAATAATTAGAAATGCGTAGAATGAAAGAAGAGAAGTTAAATTATCATTAAAGCTATTTTCTGAGTATTCTATATTTTGAGAAGGGTAGTACTCAAATACCCATTCTCTATCTCCATGATTTAATAAAACACTCTCATATGATGAATTAAATATAGGACGAGAAGAAACTATTTGAACCGTGGCTTCATATAAGTTCGAAGATGGTTCATTTAAAATATTTATAATAAAATTACAATTTATTCTTTCCTGAGATTGAAATTTATCTTCTGTCCAAATATTATTATTGAGGAACTGCTCAATGGAAGATTGCATTTCTTCAAATATGAAAACTTCGGATGATTGAAGCTTATCAGTATTTATTATTACTTTGGAGTTGAGTTCCTGAGAAAATAGTTTTTGAGAAGTAAATAATGAAAGAACAATAATAAATATTCTCAACATTAAGAGTAAAATTTAATCTAAGTTTAGATCCTCTTCCTCTTCTTCTGGATTTCTAAAAAAAAGTTCATCATTTACTAACTCTTCAGATGCAACAGTTGTTGATTTAGGTAGTCTTTCAAAATATCTTGAAATTTCTATTTGCTCTCTGTTTTCAAATACCTCTTCTAAATTATCAACATCTGATGCAAATTCAGCAAGTTTTTCATTAAGCTCTTCTTTTTGAGTAGCAGATAACTGTCTTGCTCTTTTACCAATTACTCTTACTGACTTGTAGATATTTCCAGTTTTAGATGCGATTTCATCTACATTTAAATTTGTGATTTTAGATTTTATCTTCATTCTTTTAATTTTTTACTCTGCAAATTTAGTTAATAAATTTAAACTTTCAACATACATTTTTTCTGCTTCTGCTAAAAATGGACTAGTTGGATATTTATCTACGAACTTTAAATAAAATTCAATAGTTTCTTTAAACCTTTTTTCTTGTAAATCTTCAAAGCTATTTATTGAAATTAGATATTGCGAAAGAATTCTTAAATAAGCACCTTCCTCGTTAAAGGAAGAGTCTGGGAAATCATTTTCAAAATTATTGAGTGCAATTATAGCTGATTTATAATTTCTTGTTTTGTAATACTGTTTTGCGTTATCAAAATTTTTTGTTTCTAATTTAACTTGCAGCTCATCAATTATTTTATTTGCTTCAAAAGAATATTCTGAATATGGATACTTATTTATAAAGTTTTGAATAGCAGAAATAGCTTCAATTGTACTTGATTGATCTAAATTAGAATTAGGAGACTCTTTATATAGAGATATTGAGTATAAGTATTCTGCTTCAGTAACTTTATCACTCCTTGAAAATAGTTCAATAAATCCTTTAAAGTATTTTGAGCTCAAGCTATATTGTTTGAGATTATAAAGACTATATGCAAAATAAAAATCTACAGTTTCTGATTCTTCACTACCTTTAACTAATGGCTTAATATCTTTAAATAATGTGCTGGCTTTAAAATATTCTTCGTCTTCGTAATATTTCATTGCAGCCTCTAGCTTCTTTTCATATCCCTCTGTCTTTAAAACTTTTCTATATTCGCTGCAAGAAGACAGTCCAAATATTAATGTAAGGATTAATATAAATTTAGAATATTTAATCATTGCGCAAATATATCTTTTTTCTAAAATAAAAAACTACATCTTGAATATTTGGAGTTTCGTCATTTCTCCAATTAAAAGACTTTAAATACAGGTCTGTCTCTTTAATTTCATGGGGAGGTATCATTTTTGCTTTTGGATTTCTATAAAAAATAATATTTTCAATTTCATTTTCATTAAAATTTAATTTCAAATCACTACATACAATATAATTAAGTCCAATAATTGAATTAGTTTCCTCATTTAATCCAAAATAAATTGTTTCTCCGTTACCCGAAACTTCAATACTTTTTAAGAAATCGTTGTCATAAAAATCAGCTTTCATATTTCTTCCTTTTATCTGATTAAAATTTCCTAATGTATCTTTAGAAATAATAAATGAGTTTCTAATAAGGTTCATTTGGTCAACTTTATCATCAATTAATTTAAATTGGATTGTGTCAGAAGATATTTGATTATTATTATTCCAGATTATTGGATCATTATACATTTCTAGTAAAGAATCTTTAATAAAAAACACTACAGAATCTGTCTTTCCAATAAAATTATTTTTATAAAACTTAACATTATTATAAGCAAATAATTTGTTCATTTCATTTTTACTATCTAAGGCTAAAATTGTATCTGAGGATAAATAGAAAGTATCTTGAGCTATGTTTTTCCTTAATAGAGCGTTGCCATATATTTTTGTTATATTATTTTCTCTATCATAAATACCTTCATCACCTAATACATAATAATCTGTTTTTTTAATTTTTAATTTAACTTTATTTTGAGCAAAATAGATTGAGTTTATTTCATCAAAATTTATAAAATCTGCTTCTAGTATATATTCGTCACTTTCAATTTTACTAGAGTTTAAACTTGAATTATTAGAATCTTGAGTAAATGAACCGCCAAGTGACTCAATATATAAACTATCATCTGATAAAATTTCTGTATATCCATATGTGATAGCTTCTTTGGTTGTACTATTGTAAGTCATGGAGTCCGCATTTAATTTATAATCTTCTCCTAATAACTCTACATCAACATAAAAAATTGATAAATCTTTGTTGCCATAAAAAATTCCATTATTACTAGTCAGGGTATTAGTTTCGTCTTTTAATTCACCTTCATTAAAAAAGAATCCTTTTTTCTCATCGATAAAATAATCAAGATTATTTGTTTTAATTTGTTCATCTCCTTTAGTATAAATTACGTTTTTTCTGAGTTTTGCAGATTTAGTTTCACCATCGTAAATTAATAGTTCAGCATTTATAGTTGAGGAGTCTGAATTAGTTATCAGTATATTTCCAAAAGCCTCTAAAGTGTTTTTTCTATTATAAAAATTTGCAGAATCACACTTGATTTCTGTATTACCTTGAATAAAAATAACATTGCCAATTAATTTCCTTACTGGTTCTTTATCTATTCTTCTAAATTTTAATTCGTCAGCTTTATATGTTATTTTCTCTTTTTTTTGACCTGATAGATTAAAAGAAATTAGAGTTAGAAAAAATAAAAAGTAATAATTGAATTTCATTATGTAAAAATAGATAGATAATTAATTTATATGTCTCTATTTTCAAATACTTATTTTTGTATTATGAAAACGAATAATGTTGAACAATATTTTAAAACATTTATTGATGATAATAAATTAAATACACCTAAAATAAAATTTTTACTTGCTGTCAGTGGAGGTGTTGATTCTATAGTTTTATTATCCTTGTTTATAAAATCAAAATTAAATTTTTCAGTCTGTTCATGTGACTTTAGTTTAAGAGGTAATGATGCTAAAAAAGATATTTTACATGTAAAAAAAATCTGTTCCGATAAAAAAATTAAATTTTTCTCTAAAGTTTTTGACACGAATAAGTACTCAAAATCAAATAAGATATCTATTCAAATGGCATCTAGAGATTTGAGATATAATTGGTTTAAAAATTTAATGAGAGATAATTCTATAGATTATTTGGTTACAGCTCATCACAGTGATGACAACTATGAGACTATTATTTTTAATTTATTAAAAACTACAGGTTACAAAGGACTTATTGGAATACCACATTTTAATAATAAAATAATTAGACCATTAATTAATGTTGAAAAAATGGAAATAGTAGATTATGCTAAAAAAAATAAATTAGTATGGAGGGAGGATAAAACAAATAAGGAAAATAAATATTCAAGGAATATGATTCGAAATAAACTTATCCCTATTATTTCTAAAATTAATCCGTCATTTAAAAAGTCAATTTTGGAATCATCAAAAAGAATGGATTTAGTTAATAAACTTATTCAGAGTCATCTTGAAATATTTAAAGAAAAATATGTAAAAAGAAGAAAAAACTATATTGAGGTTAAGAAAAACTTTATTTATGATATTGATAATTTTGAAATTATTTTATTGGATTATCTATCTCAATTTGGATATAATTATGCACAGATTATTCTTTTTATAAATACTCTTAAAACCAATTCTAATAAAAAATTTTTTGCTGATAGATATACTTTAATTAATGATAGAAAATCATTTTATATAATGAATGATTTACCTGAAAAAATCACATCCTTGAGAGTCGAGAAAATTCAAAATTTTTCGGTTAACTCATCAGAATTTTCTGTAGAAAAATATTCAATAGATAGGTATAAATTAAATAAAAGAAAAAGAAGTGCTCAATTAGACTTTGATAAAATTAAATTTCCTATTGAAGTAAGGAATTATAAATCTGGAGAAAAATTTGTTCCTTTAGGGATGAGAGGAAGTAAAAAAATATCTAGCTTCTTATCAGATAAAAAAGTATCTCTAATACAAAAAATGAATCAATTAGTTATTGTTGATTCTAATCAAAATATTATTTGGTTGGTAAAGCATCAGATTAATGAAAACTTTAAAGTCGATAAAATGACAAAAAATGTTATAGAGTTTGAAATATTTTGATTTTAAATTCAAACTTTATCTCTCATTATCTACTTTTACAAAAAAAATAAAATATGAAAGTAACAGTTGTTGGAGCTGGAAATGTAGGTGCTACTTGCGCTGATGTTTTAGCTCAAAAAGAAGTATGTAACGAAGTTGTGCTGGTAGATATTAAAGAAGGATTATCAGAGGGGAAATCCCTTGATATCTTTCAAAAAGCTCCAATTAATCTTTATGATACTAGAACTATTGGATCTACTAATAATTATGAATTAACAAAAGATTCCGATGTAGTTGTAATTACATCTGGTTTGCCAAGAAAACCAGGTATGTCTAGAGATGATTTAATTGGTACAAACGCTAAAATAGTTGAGTCTGTAACTGAAAATATCATTAAACATTCACCCAATACTATTATTATAATCGTTTCTAACCCTCTAGATGTTATGACATACCAGGCACATATAACATCTAAATTTAAAAGAACAAAAGTTATGGGTATGGCCGGAATACTAGACACGGCAAGGTTTAGAGCTTTTATTGCAGAAGAACTTAATATTTCTCCTAAAGATATTCAAGCCTTATTATTAGGTGGTCACGGTGACACTATGGTTCCATTACCAAGATATACAACCGTTTCAGGAATCCCTATTACTGAAATGATAGGTAAAAATAAACTGGATGAGATAATTGAGAGAACAAAATTTGGTGGTGGTGAACTTGTAAAATTAATGGGAACTTCTGCGTGGTATGCTCCTGGTGCAGCGGCAGCACAAATGGTTGAATCTATAGTTAAAAATCAAAAAAGAATTTTTCCAGTATGTGTTAAGTTAGATGGAGAGTATGGTATTGACGATTGTTATTTAGGTGTTCCAGTGGTATTAGGCTCTAATGGTATTGAGAAGGTAATTGAATTGGATTTAAATTCTGAAGAAAAAGAGTTGCTAGAAGAATCAAGAAAACACGTCAAAGAGGTCATGTCTGTTCTGGAAAATCTTAAATGAATTCAAATATAATTAATCAAAGTAACTTAATTAGCCGAGATTTAAGTTGGCTTAATTTCAATTATAGGGTTCTAGATCAAGTAAAAGATAAGAATCGAGGTGTATTAGATAAACTTAAATTTCTTTCAATTGTTTCTTCAAATTTTGATGAGTTTTTTGAGATAAGGGTTGGTAGTTTATACAATTACATAGACAATAATAAAAAAAGGATAGATTATTCTGGAATGAGAGAAGAACCATTTAGAGAATTTCTTCTTGAACAATGTTCGAAATTTTTTAATGATTTTAATACATATTTCTCTGATACGATAATTACAGAATTAAATGAAAAAAAAATCTTCATTGGAAACTTGGATAACTTAGATGAAGAAGGTCAGAAAAGGGCTAAGAAATACTTTAAAAAAACTATTTTTCCGATGTTGACCCCAATGGTTTTTGACAATCTTCATTCTTTTCCTATTTTGATGAATAAGGTTTTGATTTTTGGAGTAGTTACAAAGACCAAGGATTCCTCAAAAAAGAAAAAAATATCATTTATTCAAATTCCTGTTAATCTTCCAAGATTTTTTGAATATAAAATTGATGATAATATATTTTTTATTCCTATTGAAAAAATCATTTCAAAATATATTGATAAATTTTTTAGAAGTGTTCTAATTGAAAGTGTTAGTTTATTTAGAATAATTAGAAATGGTGATTTCACTTTAGAAGAGTCAGAAGATATTGAAACAAACTTTTTAGAGGAACTAAAACAAAAGCTGAAAGACAGAAAATTTAGTAGAGTTGTACGAATAGAAATAAGTAAGTCTTTTGATGATTATCTATTAAAATCTTTGAAAGAAAGGTTCAAGGTTGATGATTTAAATATTATGAGGTTGAAATCAAATACTATATTAGATTATACATCCTTAAATCAAATAATCGATTATAATGAATTTTCAGAATTATTGCCTAACTATCCATCTCCTATTAAATCAATCGATATGGAGGGGGACAATGAAAAAAGTATTTTTGAGATCTTATCGGATAGGGATGTTTTTTTACATCATCCATATAACTCTTTTGACCCAGTTATTAAGCTTCTAAATGAAGCTGCTGATGATCCAAATGTTTTATCTATCAAAATTACTTTATATAGAACGGCAAAAAATTCAGGTGTAATTGATGCCTTATTGAAAGCAGCTGAGAAAGGAAAACACGTATCTGTCCTCTTTGAGGTAAAGGCAAGATTTGACGAAGAAAATAATTTGAGAAACGGATATAAATTGGAAAAAGCTGGTTGTTATGTAATTTATGGTATAGGATCATTAAAAACACATACAAAACTTTTATTAATTGTAAGAAGAGAAGGAAAGAAAGTAAAGAATTATGCACACATGGGTACTGGTAATTATAATGAAACCACATCTCGATTATATACCGACTTAAGTTTAATGACCTCAAATCAAAAATATACAAAAGATGCTTTAGAATTTTTTAATGTAATTACAGGCCATTCTGTTCCTGACGATTATGAAAATCTAATCACTGCCCCAATATATATGAGAGATAAAATAATTAGTCTAATTCAGGGAGAAATAGACACTTCTCTTTCTGGAGGAGAAGGGAAAATATGTATTAAAATTAATTCTCTACAAGATAAAGATGTTATAAACAAATTATATGAAGCCAGTAATAGTGGAGTGAAAATTTGTCTTATTGTTAGAGGAATTTGTTGTCTTAGACCAGGAAGAGAAGGCTTAAGTGAAAATATTAAAGTCTTATCAGTTGTTGGTGACTATTTGGAACACAGTAGACTATACTATTTTCACAATGGAGGAAACCCAATTATTTATTCTGGAAGTGCTGATGTAATGATCAGAAGTTTTAAGAGAAGGATAGAATCTTTATTTAAGATAAATGAAGAATTTATTAAAAAAGAGGCTATCACAATATTAAATTATAATTTAAGGGATAATTGTAATTCTTATGAATTAAATGAGGATGGATCTTACTCTAAGAGAGAAAAGGGGAAGAATAAAGAGTTTAATTTATTTAAAGAATTTTATTTATTAGATAGAAATAAAGTTGAGGAATCAATTATTCTATAATTAATTACTATCATTTAAAAAATATTATTAATTTCTAAAATGAAAAAACTGAAAATGGGAATGATTGGTGGGGGAATTGGATCCTTTATTGGTGCAATACATAGAAACGCCGCAAATTTGGATAATTGTATTGAATTAGTTTCAGGATCTTTTAGTTCTGATTTTAATAACTCTTTAGAAACAGGAAAAAATTTATATATAGATCCTAAAAGGATATATAAATCTTACGATGAAATGTTTTTCAAGGAGTCAAACTTAGATTCAAAAGATAGAATTGATTTTGTATCAATAGTTACGCCTAACCACATTCACTTTGATCCTGCGCTAAAAGCTTTAGAAAATGGTTTTCCTGTTATTATTGATAAACCAATGACATATGATACAGAACAAGCTGAATTACTTGTCAAAAAAGTGAATGAAACAAGCTTGCCTTTTGCTGTAACCCATACATATACTGGATATCCCATGGTTAAAGAAGCAAAGTCAATTATATCATCAGGGAAAATTGGTAAATTAAGAAAAGTTGCTGTCGAATATCCTCAGGGTTGGTTGACCTCAAGCTTAGAGAAAACAGATAATAAACAAGCATCATGGAGAACAGATCCAAATAAATCAGGAAAAGCAGGAAGTATGGGAGATATAGGTACACATGCAGCTAATATGGTTGAATACGTAACAAGTAAAAAAATTATTAAATTATATTCTAAAGTTAATACAGTAGTTGAAGGTAGATTACTTGAAGATGATGGTAACGTATTAATTTCTTTAGAGGATAATATTGAAGGAAATTTAATGACTAGTCAGATTGCTAGCGGCGAGGAGAATGATTTAAAAATTAGAGCTTGGGGAGATAAAGGGGGTATAGAATGGAAACATTCAGATCCAAATACTTTATTACTAAAATTAGACGGTCAACCTACACAAGTATATAGGGCTGGTGTAGATAATTCATATTTATCAGAATTTGCTTTAGCAAATTGCAGGACACCATCAGGCCATCCAGAGGGATTTATTGAGGCATTTGCAAATATTTATAGAAATTTTTCTTATGCTGTAAATAATTTTAATAATTCAAAAAAAAATGATCCTAAATATGATTATCCAACTGTAGAAGAAGGTCTTAGAGGTATGAAATTTATTGACGCTGTAATCGAATCATCAAAATCATCTAATTGGATTAATATTTAAATTATGAATACTATTAAAGGACCTGCTATATTTCTTGCTCAGTTTATGGATGATAATCCTCCATTTAATTCAATGAAGGAAATATGTATATGGGCTTCAAAGCTTGGGTATAAAGGTGTCCAAATACCGACATGGGACCCAAGATGTATTGACTTAGAGAAAGTTGCTAACGATTCAGTATTTGCTAATGAATATAAATCTGAAATCGAATCTTATGGTGTTCAAATTACTGAATTGAGTACGCATTTACAAGGACAACTTGTTGCTGTAAATCCAGCTTATGACGAAATGTTTGATGGATTTGCTCCAGAAGAATACAGAAAAAATCCAAAAAAAAGAACAGAATGGGCTATTAACCAACTGAATTTAGCTGCAAAAGCAAGTAAGAATTTAGGCTTAAATGCTCATGTAACATTTTCTGGGGCATTTGTTTGGCCTTATGTTTATCCTTGGCCTCAAAGACCAAATGGATTGGTAGAAACAGGATTTAAAGAATTAGCAAAAAGATGGACTCCAATATTAGATGAATTTGATAAAAATGGGGTAGATCTATGTTATGAAATACATCCTGGAGAAGATTTACATGATGGATTAACATTTGAAAGATTTTTAGAACAGACTAAGAATCACAATAGAGTAAAAATGTTATATGACCCAAGTCATTATATTCTACAACAATTGGATTATTTGAGCCATATTGATATATATCATGATTACATAAAAATGTTCCATGTTAAAGATGCTGAATTTAATCCATCAGGAAGGGCAGGAGTATATGGTGGTTATGCTGATTGGGTTGATAGACCAGGTAGATTTAGATCTTTAGGAGATGGTCAAATTGATTTTAAGTCAATTTTTTCAAAGCTTACTCAGTATGGATTTGATGGATGGGCAGTTCTGGAATGGGAGTGCTGTATAAAAAGTAATGAACAAGGTGCAAAAGAAGGATCTAAATTTATTTTAGATCATATTATTGAAGTAACAGAAAAAACATTTGATGATTTTGCGGACTCAGGTTCTGATGAAAAAGGAATAAAAAAAATATTAGGTCTAGACTAAATTTTTTTTCTGATTTCAATTAACCTATTTTTAATATTTTCTAATTGAGACTGAAATGTCTCGCTATCGGTTTCTTCTTTTCTTTTGAAAGCTTTCTTTGCTCCATCTATCGTAAACCCTTGTTTTTTTAATAGATGATATATTTTTTCAATTATTTCAATATCCTTTTGTGTGTATTTTCTGAGACCTTTTTTATTCTTTTTTGGATTTAATATTTCAAACTCTGACTCCCAGAATCTAATAAGAGATGTGTTTAAATCTAATTTTTCAGCAACTTCTCCAATTGAATAATATTTTTTAGATATTTCTCTTTCTTTATAAGGCATGATTAAAATGTTGAACCAAGAGCTTGGTTTTCAACGGAAGCTAATTTAATAACTTCTTCATATTCATTAGGTGTTAAATCATTGAAGAAAAAGTTAATAGGATTGACTTTTTTGCCATTTTTGTGAACTTCATAATGTAGATGAGGTGCAGTTGATCTTCCTGAATTACCACTGTAAGCAATTAGTTCACCTCTTTTTACTTTTTGACCTCTCCTCACATTAAACTTATCTAAGTGAGCATAAACAGTCTTATATCCATTTCCATGGTCTATGTAAATATATTTCCCAAAACCACCAAATGATGATTTTAAAATACTAATCGTACCATCAGCTGTAGCATAAACAGGGGAACCTTTAGGTAAAGAAAAGTCTTGCCCATAGTGCATTCTTTTAACTTTTAGGAAGGGGTCTATTCTGGTTCCATATCCAGAAGATACTCTTTTTAAATCTTTATTATTAACAGGCTGTATTGCTGGAATAGCTGCAACTAATTCCTCTTTATTGTTAGCCATTTCTAATAATTCATCGTATGATTTTGTTTGGATATACAATTTCCTTTTTAGTTCATCAATTTTTGCATAATTGTCAATAATTATATCTTCTCTTTCTAAATTACCTTCAATTAATTCTTTGTATCTATTTATTCCACCTATACCGGCTTGCCTTATAGTACTTGGAATTGGTTCTGCTTCAAATATAATTCTGTAAACATTATCATCTCTCTCTTCTAAATTATTAAGCATTTTGTAGGCGACATTTACTTCTTTATTAAGAATTTCATAATGCGTTTGAAGTTCTTGATTTTCTTTTTTGAGCTGAACTATTTTTGGTGATTCAAAGTATGTGTCATAAATATTTAGTAAGATGAAACTTGAAATAAGTACAATAGTTATAAATCCGATTGATCTTAAAAAAATATCTTTTTTAGTTTTTTTAATTCTCTCGTATCTACAAGTTTCTGGATTATAATAATATTTATGTTTGTCCATAATTAGATTAAAATAGCCTAGTTTTGTATAAACTTATGCAAAAATAAAAAATATTCATTGATTTTAGTTTAAATGAACTCTAAAAAAATAAGAAGTATATTTTTTGATTATTTTAATGATAAAAATCATAAAATCATAGAATCTGCCCCAATTACTGTCAAAGACGATCCAACTTTAATGTTTACTAATGCGGGAATGAATCAATTTAAGAATATTTTTTTGGGATATGATAATCCAAAGACTCAGAGAATTGCTAATACCCAAAAATGTTTAAGAGTTAGCGGAAAACATAATGATTTAGAGGAGGTAGGAATTGATAAATATCACCATACTATGTTTGAGATGTTGGGAAATTGGTCTTTTGGAGATTATTTTAAGAGAGATGCAATAAACTGGGCCTGGGATTTACTAGTTAATTTTTACAAACTTGATCAGGATAGATTATTTGTTACAGTATTTGAGGGTCATAAGAAAGATAACTTAGAAAGAGATAATGAAGCTGTTGAAATATGGAAAAAAATCGTTGATGAGTCAAAGATAATAGACGGATCAAAAAAAGATAATTTTTGGGAAATGGGTGAAACTGGACCTTGTGGTCCATGTTCTGAAATTCATATAGATTTAAGAAATGATGAAGAAATAAAGAAAAATCCAACTAAAAATCTTATTAATAAAGACCATCCTGAGGTAATTGAAATTTGGAATTTAGTATTTATTGAATTTAATAGAAAAAATGATGGTTCTCTAGAGTCTTTACCGAATAAACATGTTGATACTGGTATGGGACTTGAGAGACTTGCTATGGCAATAAAAGGTCTAAAATCTACTTATGATACTGATTTATTCTCAAGAATTTTAAAATCATTGGGCGAAATATCAAATTTAAAATATGGAGAGGATGAAAAAATTGATATTGCATTCAGAGTAATTTCAGATCATATTAGAGCTATAGTCTTTACGATATCTGATGGAGCAATTCCATCTAATAATAAATCAGGATATGTTGTAAGAAGAATTTTAAGGAGAGCAGTAAGGTACGGTTTTTCAAGCTTAAATCTTAAATCACCATTTTTACACAAGCTATCAAAAGAAGTTATATCTGAATATAAAGATGTCTTCAGTAATCTCTCTGATCAACAAGAATTTATATCTAATGTTATTTTAGAGGAGGAAAAAACTTTTTTAAAAACTTTAGAAAATGGCTTAAAAAAAATAAATAATCTTAAAAATAATTTAAAATCTGATGATAAAGTTATACCTGGAAAGCTGGCCTTCGAACTATTTGATACATATGGTTTCCCTTTGGATTTAACTAACTTAATTGCTAGGGAAAATAATTTAAAAGTAGATAAAAATGAATTTGATAAATATCTTGAAGAACAGAGAGAAAGATCAAGAAATAGCTCTACTACATCTTCAGAAGAATGGACAGTAATAACTGATAATAAAGAATCTAATTTTGTTGGATATTCAAAACTTGAATGTGAATCAATGATTTTGAAGTATAGGCAAGTAAAAATTGATGATAAGGTAAAATACCATTTAATTTTTGATAGAACTCCTTTTTATGCTGAATCTGGTGGTCAGATTGGTGATGTTGGCTTGATTGAAAATAATAAAGAAAAAATTAAAATTATTAATACTTACAAGGAGAATGAATTAATTATTCACTTGACAGATGAACTACCCAAAGAGATTGAATCTAAATTTTTAGTGAAGGTAGATTCTCATAAAAGAAGGCTTATATCACAAAATCATTCAGCAACTCATTTACTTCATGCAGCATTAAGAGAGGTTTTAGGTGATCATGTAATTCAGAAAGGTTCCTTAGTAAATGAAAAAGCTTTGAGATTTGATTTTTCTCATTTTTCAAAAATAACTGAGGAGGAACAATTAAAAATAAGTGATATTGTCAACAGAAAGATTTTAGAGAATATTTCAGTAAATATATTAGAGGATATATCTATAGAAAAGGCAAAAAAAATGGGTGCTATGGCTCTATTTGGAGAAAAGTATGGTGATAAGGTTAGGGTAGTCATAATTGATGATAAATTTTCTATTGAGTTGTGTGGTGGAACGCACGTTTCTCATACTTCTGAAATTGGTTTATTTAAAATAATATCTGAAAGCTCAATTTCATCAGGTGTTAGAAGAATTGAGGCATTAACCTCATTAGGTTATAATAATTTTTCTAATAAGCAGAATGATCAGATAAATACACTTAAAGAAATTTTAAAAAGTTCAAATATTATTGATTCAGTTAAAAATTTAATTAAAAGAAATAAAGGACTTGAAGATCAATTAAATAAGTTAGATATTTCTAGAAAAAAGAATATTAAAAAAGATATTTCAGAAAAAATTAAAAAAATAGGAGTTGCAAACGTATTAATATCTCATTTTGAAAATGAAGATGTTGCATTTGTAAAGCAAATTGGTTTCGAATTGGATAATCAATTTGAAAATTTTATTTTTTTAGCTACCATAGAAAATGAAAATAAGCCATTTATTCTTATTTTAATTTCAAAAAAATTATCCGAAAACAAATTATTTGATGCTAGAGAAATTATTAAAGATCTTTCCAAACACATAGATGGTTCTGGAGGAGGTCAAAGCTTCTTATCAACAGCTGGAGGAAAAAATATAAATGGGCTTTCTCTAGTCCAATCTGAAGGTGAATTATTACTTAAAAAATTACTAAACAATTAATAAATTTTAACGTTTTAACATCAAAAGAAACTTAGAATAAGTTCTAATATTGTACAGTGAAAAAAATCTCATTATTCAGTCTTCTAATCATCTTATTTATATCTTGTGAAACTTCATACGACTCTTCTAAAGAACTTTCTATTAATATTGAGATCCAAGGAGATGACGTCACTGGTGAAGTAAGGCTTCAGAGAGTTAATTCAGATTATTCTATTGAATTAGTTCAGTCCGCAAATTTTTTAAATAACAAATTAAACTTCATTGTTTTTAATGGTGAGGCATCATTATATCGGTTAGATATTTTAGGTAAAAATAGTATTGATTTAATTTTAAATAAAAATGATATAAATATACTTGTTCAACTCACTGAAAATTCATTTACCTCATCAATTGAGGGTTCAAATGACACCGATATTTTAATAGGATTAGGAAAAAAAATAACTGATTATAGAAATGAAGTTAGAGAATTAAATAGATCTTTTTTTGACGCAAATGAAGAGAGAGATTTACAAAAGATTAATAGCATTCGGGAAGAGGCATCTTTTAAACAAAATCAATTTCAATTATCTCTCAAAGAATACTTGAATAAATCTGATAACTCATTAGCTGTACTTATGGCTTCAAGTTCTACATATCTCCCAATTGGAGAAAACATTTCATTCTGGGAAAATATTTACAATAGATATTATGATGAATTTAATCAAAATACTTATTTCCAAAAATTTGAAAATGATTTGATTAAGTTAAAAGCTGTATCAGTTGGTAGCATAGCTCCTGATATCATTTTAAATGATACTACAGGCAATCCAGTTTCTCTTTCATCTTTAAGAGGTAAATATGTTTTATTAGATTTTTGGGCTGCTTGGTGTAGACCATGTAGAGAAGAGAATCCTAATATTGTAAATAATTACAATATGTTTAAGGATAAAGGCTTTGAGATTTATCAGGTTTCTTTAGATAGAAATAGGGCTGACTGGGTTAGGGGTATCAAACAAGATAAATTACCTTGGATAAATGTTTCAGACTTAAACTATTATCAGTCTGAAGCAGCTATATTATATAATATTAATAAAATTCCAAGCGCTTTTTTATTAGATCCTGAAGGTAGAATTATAGCAAAAGATACGCAGCTAAGAGGAATGAATTTGTATAATAAGCTTAGTGAGATTTTTTAATCAAAAATAGATTTTAACTCATCAGCTTCTTCTGGCTTCATTTTACCCGCCAATATTAATCTTAATTGCCTTCGCCTTAAAGCTCCATCATATAACTTTTTTTCCTCATCAGATTTTGGTATAACTTCTATTGATTTAGTGGGTTTACCTTTTTCGTCTAAGGTAACAAATGTAAAAAATGCATTATTGCTTATAATTGATTTACCAGTTTTTCTATTTTGTGTAGTAGCCTCAAGATAAATTTCCATAGATGTATTGAAAACTCTAGTAATAAAAGCATCAATTGTTACTATGTCTCCTTTATATACTGGTGATTTAAAAGATATATTATCTACAGATGCAGTAACAGACATTTTTTTTGTGTTTTTATAAACACATATACCAGCTGCCATATCCATCCAATACATAAGTTTTCCTCCAAATAAAGTATTCAAATTATTTGTATGGTTAGGAAGTACCATTTCACTAATACTTATTTTTGTTTTATTACAGTCAATTTTATTTTCTTTCATGAATAAATTTTTTCACACAAATTTAACTTTTACTTTTACAAACTAATATTATATTAAAAAATGTTTACAGGAATAATAGAATCAGTTGCAGTTGTTGAAAAAGTTGACAAAAAAGGAAAAAATATTGAGTTAAAATTATCCAGTAATTTAAGTTCAAAGCTAAGAGTAGATGAGAGTTTAAGTCACAATGGAGTTTGCTTGACAGTTACAAGTTGCGATGAAAATTTTTACTGTGTAACCATTGTTGATGAGAGTTTAAAGAAATCAACTTTTTCTAATATTAAAGTAGGATCAGAAGTTAATCTAGAAAGAAGCTTAGTAATAAATGGAAGATTAGATGGGCATATTGTTCAAGGTCATGTTGATGATATAGGAATGTGTATAAAAAAGGTTGATCAGGAAAACAGTTGGTTGTATACGTTTGAGTTTTCTGAAAAATATTCAAATTTAATTATTGAGAAGGGAAGCATTTGTGTAAATGGTGTTAGTTTAACATGTTTTGATGTCTCAGATAATAAATTTACTGTTGCTATTATTCCTCATACTTATGAAAATACGAATTTTAAATTTTTGAAAGAAGGAGAAGCTGTAAACTTAGAGTTTGATATTTTAGGAAAGTATATAAAAAAAATACTTAAGGGATAAGAGGGAGTAGTATTTCTATATCTTTAATTAACCTGTTTATTTCTGATTCATCAGTTCCCTCATAAATTCCTCTAATATTTCTATTTTGATCAACCAATAAAAATGTCCCGCTGTGTAAAAAGCCTCCAGGCTCATTTTCATCTTGTAATGCAGAAACCATGTAGCTAGATTTAGCAGTATTATATATTTCATCGATATCTCCAGTGACAAAGTGCCATATTTTGGAATTTACCCCTAATCTATCTGAAAATTTTTTGAGAGTAAAAATGTTATCATAATCAGGATTTATTGTATGAGATAGATATTTTACATTTTCATTATTTTCGAATTGATTATAAACTTTAAGCAAATTATTTTTCATTACTGGGCAAATTGTCGGACAAGTAGTAAAAAAGAAATCTGCGATATAGATTGAATTATTGAAAGTATTATTATCTATTAAAATACTGTCCTGATTATAAAACTTAAATGCTTTAATAGTATGATTAATCGTATCAAAAGATATTATACCATCATTATTAGTTTCTATTATTTCAGATCTTCCGTAGATAGGTAATTCTCTTTTTTCTACTGAACAAGAAAACACACATAATATTATTATTGTAATGAATAGTCTCAAAATAATTTAAATTTTTTAGATATACGATAAATAAAATTTGAAGTTAAATAACCAACTAAAAATCCAAAAATAACATCAAGAAAAAAATGTACTCCAAGATAAATTCTACTATAACCAATCAAAATACTCCATAAAAACATCAGCTTTATTTTCTTATTTGAAATAAGATAGAAAATAGTCGCTAAAGAAAATGTTGTTGATGCATGTGATGAAGCAAAACTAAATTTTTTTCCACACCCTGCAACTACATTTATTAATCCTTGTAAGCTCGAATCATTACACGGTCTCAATCTTTCAAAATATGGCTTCATAATTGAACTAGTAATAAAGTCAGATATTATTACTGTTGATACACAAAGGATGAGATTTATTTTGAAGTTTTTTTTATCATAGTTCCAAAGCCAATATATTAGAAGAACATATAATGGTATCCATACATATTTGTTACTAATTAGTATCATGATACCATCTAGATTCGCATGAGATAAATTATTAAAAAAAATTGTTATCTCCGTATCTATATTTCTGATGTATTCAAACAATATGACTAAATTTATTTTAAATTAAGATATGATTTCTAAATCAAAAATTAAATTAATTAAATCCCTTAAATATAAGAAGACTAGAGATGAATTAAATCTTTTCTTAGTTGAAGGTCTTAAAGGTATTTTAGAAGTTAATAAATCGAACTATGATATTCATTTTACGGTTATTTCCAAAAAAATCTATAATCAGTATAAAAATTTTTTACCAAGTAATAATATTTTCATATTAGAAGAAAATGAGATTAATGAATTAAGCTCTCTTCAAAATAATTTAGTAGGGTTTTGTGTAGTTAAAACCATTTTAAAAGATCTATCTCAAAATAATTTAGATAAAATTACGATTGCTCTTGACTCAATAAGTGATCCTGGTAATTTAGGTGCAATAATTAGGAATGCTGACTGGTTTGGAATAAAAAATATTATTTGTTCTAAAGACTCTGTAGATCTTTATAATCCTAAAACTATTCAATCAAGTATGGGCTCATTTACTAGAGTAAATGTCTATTATGAAGATCTTGATAATTTTTTTAAGACTAGCGATTTAAAAGTTATTGGCACATCATCAAACACAAAAAATAATTTTAAAAAAAATAGATCTTTTAATGGTGTTATTTTATTTGGAAATGAGTCACACGGTATAAGTAAAAATCTATCTAATTATGTGGATCAGTGGTTATCTATTAAAAAAATAGGTGAGGCGGAATCATTAAATGTTGCTGTAGCAACTGGTATAATATTAAATCAATTAACTAACGATTAATCTTCTTTTTTCCTGAACCAAGGAATATGAAAAGTCACAAAGTATGAAATAATTGAAGATGCAATTATCGGAATTAAACTTTTTTCATATTTATTTTGAAGTATTCCTGACTCATCAACAAATGATTCTATATTTTCTTCAATAACTACTGTTTCAATGTAAACAAATAAGGTTCCTAATAAAAAAAATAGAAGAAGGAATCCTACTACTTTATAAATAATTCTAAATGTTGCTTTCACAAGGTAAATATAAGAATTTAATTTTCTAGAGCAGATTCTTTGGCTTTTATTGATAGTTCTTTACCCAGATACATATCGATTAAATAGTGAGCTAAGTATATTAATGGTGTAATGGATATTGCCACAAAAAACTTGAAAGTGTAATTATCAATACCTACATTCAAAACTTGATCAATTGACCATTCCTTCCCCTCTGGAGCTAAATAATAAAAAGCAATAATTAAGACTACAAAGCTGTCAATAAATTGAGAAAATAAAGTAGATCCAGTTGCTCTTAACCAAATTAATTTTCCTTTAGTTAATTTTTTAATTTTTTGAAAAATGAATACGTCTAGAAGTTGAGCTATTAAAAAAGCAAAAATTGATCCAATAATAATGCCTGTGCTCTGCATGAAAATGGTATTATATGCATAGTCTATATTAAATGCATTTCCTGAATTATCAAATTTATTTACATCTAACCAATATGAGTTAGGAGTTAATTTAGTTGATAGGAAAATGATTATAAAAACATAAACTATAAGTAGGATAGTAAAATAACTTACTTTTTTTACTCCTTTTTTACCAAAGTATTCATTTATAATGTCAGTTGTAATAAAAACAACTGGCCAAATAACAACACCAACAGATAAACTAAAATCCTTAATAATACTGACATCAAAAATTTTTGTTCCAAGAATTTCTGCTATGATGGCATTAGTAATAAATAACCCTGAAAGGACAAGAAAGATATTATGAAGCTTTTTTTTCTCTTTGATATTAAAGTTATTCATATAATAACTCTAATTCATCCCTTTTTCTATCTCATCTAACTGAATAGAATCGATAGCTTCTTGTCTTGTTGGAAGAATATCAAGAACGGTATCAAGCTTAGATATTTTTAATATTTTCTCGATGTGATCACTTACATTGCAAATTACGAAAGTGGAATTTTTTTCTCTAAATGTTCTGTTTCCGACTAACATTGCACTTAAACCGGAAGAATCCATAAACTTAACATTATGTAAATCTAAAATTATATTTTTTGCTCCCTCAACTTCGTAGGTGATAAGATCAGCTTTTAATGAAGGGGCTAAAACAGAATCTATTTTTTCTTCCTTAGGTGTAACAATGTAGTACAAGTCGTTTTTTTCTATTTCGTATTTCATAATGCAATTTTAATATTCGATTCAATATCATTCAACATATTTTCAGTATTTCTTTTAATAAATTTTTCTCCTATAATATTTTCATATAATTCAATATACCTTTCTGATATAGATTTTACAATATTATTAGTCATTTCTGGAATATTCTGTCCTTCTTTTCCTTGAAAGTTGTTTTCCATAAGCCATTCTCTTACAAATTCTTTTGATAATTGTTTTTGACTTTTTCCTAGATCCTGTAATTTTTGGTATGAATCTGCATAAAAATATCTCGATGAGTCTGGAGTATGAATTTCATCTATTAAGGTTATTTCATTATCATACTTTCCAAATTCATATTTAGTATCGACTAAAATTAAATTTTTAGATTTTGCATATTCTGACCCTCTTTCAAATAGTTTTTTTGTAATTAACTCTAATTCCTCATATTCATTCTTTGAAATCAAGCCTTTTGAAATTATTTCATTTTTAGAGGTGTCAATATCATGACCTATTTTGGCTTTTGTTGTTGGTGTAATAATAGGTTCTGGAAATTTATCGTGTTCCTTCATTCCTTCAGGCATAGAAACTCCACAGATTATTCTTTTTCCACTATTATACTCCCTCCAAGCATGACCAGTTAAGTATCCTCGTATAACCATTTCTACTGGAAAAGTTTCACATTTTTTTCCAATTGTTACATTTGGGTCAGGAACTGAAATAATCCAGTTTGGAACAATATCACTAGTCATTTTTAGAAACTTTTCAGCGATTTGATTTAAAATCTGACCTTTGAATGGTATAGCTTTAGGTAGTACGACATCAAATGCACTAATTCTATCAGACACAACCATAACTAATTTATCTTCAAAATGATAAACATCTCTAACCTTTCCTGTGTATTTACTGAGTAAATTATCAAAATTAAAATCAGTGTTTTTTATAGCATTTTCCACTACCAGTCTGGTTTAGTTTTATCTGTTTTTTTTGATGGTTTTCTTTTAAGCTGTTGAATATACTGAAATTCATTGTTATTTAAGGCATTTAAAATCATTTCAGCTTTCTTTTTTGTCATATTAATTTTTTTGAGTTTTTCTTCTATAGACTCTTCCTTACTTTTCTTTTGATCGTTTTTACTTTGCTCGTTTTGTTTCTTTTCTTCCTGACTTTCGCTCTCTTTTTTCTTGTCTTCTTGGCCTTCTTTATCTTGTTTTTTATTTTCAGACTGATTTTTCTTTTGATTTTCTTTAGAATTCTCTTTATTATCTTTTTCCTTATTTTGTTGATTTTTTTCTTGTTCTAACTTTTTCTTTACCAGCTCATAATTAAATTTTGAGTCATTATTTTCATTGTCAGCTATTATTGATTCTTTATAAAAATTTAGTGCCTCATTTAGTTTATTATTTTTCTCATTAATATTCCCTAGTTGCTGGAAAGCAATTGATTTTATTTTGTTATTTTCTGTTAGAGATGCTAAATTATAATTCTCTATAGCATTTAATGTGTCAGATGATAATAAATGAGCATGAGCTAGGTTAAGAAATATCTTCTCATTAGAATAATCTAGAGAATCAATCAAGGTTTTATAATTTTTAATTGACTCACTGTAATTTTTATTCATGAATGACTTTTCAGCTAAACTTGTAAGTTTATTTATTTGATCAATTTTATCATTTATAATGATTGTAAGAATGAGGTTTAATACAAAAATCATATTCTTATAATTTTTAGATTAAAAGAAAAATCTAATAACATTAAAAATAATGCACCTAAAAGAAAATAAAAATATTTATTTCCACTAACATCAATTACTTTTGACTCAATTATATCTCCTTTTATATTTGAAATTTGAGCAATAAGATTATCCGTCTGATTTATATTATTTGAAATCTCAAAATATTTTCCACCGGTATCATTTGCAGCTTCTTTTAGTGATGAAGGATTTAGTTTTGTTATAACTTCTTTTCCTTCATTATCCTTTTTAAAATTCCCATCACTAAGTAAAAGTTTACTTCCTTCCTCACTACCTACGCCTATTGTGAAAAGCTTAATATTTGATTCATTAATTTTATTGAGGGCAATTTCTGTCTCTTCTCCAAAATCTTCTCCATCTGATATGAGTAAAATTATTTTTGAATTTATATCATTAGTTTGAGAATTTTCATCATTTAATTTAGATAAAGATAATTCTAATGCAGGACCAAAGTCGGTTCCAGAGTTAGGGACTAATCCAGTGTTTAATGTCTCGGTAAATAAATTAAGTGCATTCTTATCATAGGTCATTGGACATTGGACAAATGCTTCACTAGAAAACATTATGATTCCAATTCTATCTGATGAAAACTCATCAATTATTTTTTTCATCTCGAACTTAATTTTTTCTAATCTTGTAGGTTTCACATCATTTGCATTCATAGATTCAGATAAATCAACAAGGATCATTATGTCTTTTCCTACAACATTTACTTCTTGTTTGTTATCTCCAAAAGATGGTCCCAATAATGATATGATGAGTAAAAAAAAGTATATACTTCTCAATAAAAATTTAAATAATACTTTTCTTTTATAAACTTTTATCTTTTTGTTAATGCTATTTAATCTTATAAGGTATAAAAGATAAAATATAAAAAAAGCTGATATTATTATGATTTCAGTAATTCCTAATGGTTTAATAAAATCCATAAACAAAGCTAAGAAATTGATTTTTTAATAAATAAAGTCAATGATCGATTTAACCCTTTTTCACAAATAGAAAAAATAGAAAAAATTTATATCAAGAAGATGATGATGTAATTATATTTGCCATTCAAATAGGAGAGGTGGGTGAGTGGCTTAAACCAGCAGTTTGCTAAACTGTCGTACGCCAATACGCGTACCGGGGGTTCGAATCCCCCTCTCTCCGCAAAAAGATCTTCTTTTCTTAAAAAAGTTTTATAGAATCATAGCGCTACTGAAAGAGGTATCGCAATTAACATCAAATTTTGATAATTCAACTAGAAATAGTGAGTGAACTGGAGTATAACCTCCTAGGTTAAGAACTTTAAATGCTCC
>CENW01018244.1_pt1 | contig 25172 bp, 28 predicted proteins | sample 530241 | NCBI WGS metagenome assembly CENW01 (sample SAMEA2619818, study PRJEB7988) | marine metagenome | isolation source: saline water (ENVO:00002010), including | reverse complement strand
AAAAAACGTCAATTAATATATTTAATAATAAAATTAGTTATGAAAATTATAATCTAATAAACTGCACTCCAATTGGGTTAAAAAAAGATACTGAAAAAAATATTTTATCTCAAATAGCTCTAATTAATTTCGATACTATTATTGATATAAATTATTTATATAAAAATGATTTTTTAAATTTATGTTATAAAAAAATTATAACAGGAGAAGATATGTTTATTTTTCAAGCATTTAAATCACTTGATATATGGTTTGAATCAAAAATTTCAAATAAATTAGACTATAAAAAAATTAAAGAATTAATATGTTAAATAAAATAAATTTTCTTACAGCTGGAGAATCACATGGGAAAGGATTAATTGGTATAATTGATGGTATCCCTGCAGGTTTAACCATTCAATCTAAGTATATAGACTTTCATTTATCACGTAGACAAAAAGGGTTTGGTCGGGGTGGTAGAATGAAAATTGAAAAAGATCAGGTAGAAATTTTTAGCGGGATACGATACGATTCAACCCTTGGTTCACCTATAGGATTAATTATTAAAAATATTGATTATAAGAATTGGATTGATATTATGTCAGTTGAGAAAAAATCAAAAAAAATTAAAAAAATTACATTACCAAGACCTGGTCATGCAGATCTTGCTGGAATTATGAAATATCAATTTGATGATATTAGAAATGTTATTGAAAGATCATCTGCCAGAGAAACAACCATGAGAGTAGCGCTTGGTTCAGTATGTAGAAAATTATTAGAAGAACTAAATATTCATATAGCAAGCTATGTAACTGCAATTCACAATGTGATTGATGATGAATCTCATAAAATAAATATTAAAACAATGAATAAGATAGTTGACAAATCTCCTGTTAGAGCGCTAAATAAAACAGCTGAAAAGAAAATGATTAATATTATCAGAAATGCACAAAAAAATGGTGATACTGTTGGTGGCAAATTCCAAGTTATTGTATCGGGTGTTCCTTATGGCTTGGGTAATTACACCTCATGGGATAAAAAAATAAATGCTAAACTATCTGAATCAATATCATCGATTAACGCCATTAAAAGTGTATCATTTGGTAAAGACAACACCAGTCATTCCTTTGGGAGTCAGTTACATGATGAAATTGAGTTCAAAAATCAAAAGTATATTAGGACAAACAATAATTCAGGTGGTATTGAAGGAGGAATGACTAATGGTCAAAATATTTTAATTAATGCTGAAATGAAGCCACTTTCTACATTAACAAAACCTTTAAAGTCTATAGATATTAAAACAAAAAAAGTACAACTTGCGCATAAAGAACGCACTGATTCTTGCGCAGTACCCGCAGCATCTATTGTAGCCGAAAGCATGGTTTGTATTACAATTCTTGATTCAATTTTAGATAAATTTGGCGGAGATAGCATGAAAGAATTAAAGCAACATTTTAAGTCTGCTAAATTTTAATTGTTATGAAATCACATATTTTTATTATTGGGATGATGGGAACAGGTAAATCAACAATAGCATCTCTTTTATCTAAAAAATTAAATATTCCTTTCATAGATACCGATAAAGATTTAGAGGATATTTTAAATTTAAGTCTTGAGGAATTTTTTAAGAAATTTTCTGAAAAAAAATTCAGGGAACTAGAGTCAACATATTTTGTTGAACATGTTAATAGTTCTCATTGCATTTATGCTACTGGTGGTGGTATTATCATCAATAAAAAAAATCGAAATGTTTTAAAAAATTATGGTAGAACTATCTTATTGAATGCATCCATAGAGACTATTATCAAACGATTAGAAAATGATTCTAAAAAAAGGCCTTTATTTACCAATAAAAATGCATTAGAAAATATTTGGGATGAAAGGAAACACTATTATCATCAATGTTCCGATATAATTATTGATACAGATAATAAGGAGCCTCAAACCATTGCTAAAGAAATAATAAAAAAGTTGATTTATGAAAATAAATGAATTTAACAATCAATTATCGCTAATTAAGTATATCGATTCCTTTAAAAAAAAATGTGATAAAATTTTTTTATTAACACAAAAATCAATTGTTGATTATCATAAATTTATAAAAAAATTAAATGTTTGTATATTCATATGTGAAGAAGGTGAAAAATGCAAATCAATTGAGCAGTATAAAACAATTATTAATTTTTTATCAATAGAGGAATGCAATAAGAATTCAATTATCATTGGTATCGGTGGTGGGACAGTCACTGATTTATGCGGTTTTGTTGCAGATTCTTATATGAGGGGTATAAAACACATCTTTATCCCATCAACATTACTTTGCATGGTTGATGCAAGCGTGGGAGGCAAGACTGCTTTAAACTTTAATAAAGTAAGAAATTTAATTGGCTCGTTTAAAGAACCAAAAGAAGTTATTATCTATTTACCATTTTTAAAAACTCTCAATCAAGATGAAATAATAAATGGTTATGCAGAAATTATTAAATATTCTTTAATATTAGATTATCAATTATTTCAATATCTTGAAAAAAATATTTCAAAATTAATCAATAAACCATTTAATGATGATATTCACAATATTATCCAAAAATGTATAAAACATAAATTGAGAATTGTAAAAAAAGATAAATTTGATAATAATATTAGAATGATACTTAATTTTGGTCATACTGTAGGACACGCACTTGAAAGCTATTATGATTTTAATCTTTCTCATGGGAAGGCAGTAATTTATGGTATGAAAATCTCATCATATTTGTCTTATAAAAATAATCAAATAGATGAAAATGACTACATAAGAATATCTAAACTTATAGAACAATTAAATCTTCCTAAATTAAAAGATATTAATAGTAAAAAATTTAATAATCTGATGAATAATGATAAAAAAAACATAGATAATAAATTAAATTATATAATGTTAAATAAAATTGGAGAAGCATCTATTGTAGAAAATTTCGATAAAAAAGAAATTCTTAATGCTTTAGAAATAATATGAATATTCTTGTTATTAATGGTCCAAATTTAAATTTGCTTGGTATTAGAGAACCCTCAATCTATGGTAATGAGACATTAGATGAAATTATGGCATGGCTAGAAAATTCAATTGAGGGATCTAAGCATAGTTTTAAATTTTATCAATCTAATTCAGAAGGTGAAATTATTAATATAATACATAATGAAAGACTTTGGTCAAAAGGTATGCTAATTAATGCTGGTGCATTTAGCCATTATTCTTATGCTATCGCAGATGCTATCGCCGCAGTAAAAATACCTACAATTGAAATTCATATTTCTGATATTAATAAAAGAGAAAATTTTAGAAAAAAATCTGTTTTAAAAGATGTATGTTCAAAATCATTTATAGGGCTTGGTAAACATAGCTATTTAGAAGGGATTAAATACCTTAATAAAAATTTTTAGTTAATTATTTTTAATCTCTTTTCTAATACTTCAATTTTTACTGGAGTATGCCCTTTTGCATCACCATCAATATTTAAAATTTCATTATCTACAGGTTCTAATTGAACTTTTTTAGCCGTTGAATAATTAACAAATTTTGAATTAATGTGTTTCCCAGAAAAAATTTGAATAAATAACTTTATTAATTGGAGGAACGATATTTTTGAGTTAACGCTGATGATATCTAATAATCCATCATTGAACTTTGCTTTAGGTGCAGCTTTCATACCCTTGCCTGTATGAATCGTATTACATATTAGAATGAATAAATAGTCATTATTAAAAACGGTATTTTCATCAATTAATAATTTGATTTTCCTACTTTTAGCTGTAAATATATAAAATAAACTTGCAATATTATACCTTATGCTTTTTAGGAAACGCATTTTTTCTGCTAAAATCAATATATCTGTTACCAATCCCCAACCAACAATATTAAAAGAATATAGCTCATTTTTTCCTGATGTTAATTTTAAAATATCTAAATAATCTGAGCGATTTTTAAAAATTTTACTTAATGCTTCTTGATGACTCACAGCATTTAAATCATGCATAAATGAATTCCCTGTACCTCCAGGTAAAAACCCTAATCTTGGTAAAACGCTACTTCCATTCAGCATTAATCCATTTATTACTTCATTAAATGTACCATCACCACCACAAACAATAATATCTTTATATTTTTTAAGATTATTATTTTTACAAAATACTTGAGCATGATTTTGGTATTCTGTCTTTAATAAATAGTAATTAATATTATTAGATTTATAAAAATTTATAAGCTTTGAAATCATACCTTCACTAGATTTTGTTCCACTTGTAGGATTATAAATTATTAATATATTTTCATTCATCTATTGAAAGCTCCATAATTCCGTTTTTAGTATTTAATTCAAAATAAATTGGTATGTTTGAATTATTTACTTCAGATAAAATTAATTTCATGTGATTTTTATTTTTATTTTTAGACTTAACTTCTATAACAAAATAATTTATTTTTTCTTCTATATATTGATCTATTATTGATGCTATAACGGGTGTAATCGATCCGTTATTATATATATTGATAGAATACCCTTTGCCTAGTTTCAACTTTTGATTTCTTAAAAAATATATTAAACTTAAAATTGAATATACTTTTTCACCATTAAACATAATTTTCTGATCATTATACATAATTTTTTGACTATTGTAATTAATTATTGAAAAAGACTGATCACGTTTTTTACCTTCAATATTATTTTTTCTAAGATTATAAATAAAATACTCATCTGCATCTACTGTCATGGATACTTTTATCCGTAGCTTATAAAAAATATCAATCAATTTATTAGATTTAACTGAAAAAGAAATCTCCTTAAAATTTGTTGAATCTTTTTTTAATACATTATGACTAAAAAATGCAGTACCAGCTTTAATATTATTGTACTTTACATTATATTTTATTGATTCACTAAAAACAGTAGAAAAAAATATTGAAATCAAAAGATATATCATATACTTAAACCTTTAACAATTTTTTTTGTTGAACCAGAATATGATTTAATAAAGTGAGATAATTCCGTTTTCATTTTTTCTTTTTTATCAATATTATAAATTAATTCTATAAACGATTGAAAATCATTTTTATTTGATAGTTTAATGGATAAATCATTTTTAATCATATAAACTGCTTCATCTAACATTTCATAATTTGGTCCATAACCAATAATACAATTATAAACAGCTGGTTCAATAACTGAATGTACGCCTCTAGTAAAACCACCTCCTACATATGCTATTATACAAAGTTTATATAAATCTGCTAAAATACCTACAGTATCAACAATAAGAACACTACTGTTTTCTAAATTATCTGAATACAAACAAGCATTAAAACCAATTTTACTCAATTTTCTAGATAATTTTTCAATCTTTTTAATTTCATGAGGAACTAAAATAATAGATATATTTTTTTTACGTAAATCTTTATCACCATTTGGAAAAGACTTAGATAAACCAAGTAAAATCATTTCTTCATCAATATAATCATAACTCCCAAAAATAATATTTTGAGTTTTTGAATATTGATCGGGTAATAAAATTTTATTATTTTCTTTTCTTTCTAGTATTTGGTCAAATCTTGAATCTCCAGTTACTATTGTATTTGTATTAAAACATAAAAGATTATTTTGAATTCTTTTTGAAGGAACAAAAATATAATCTATTTTTTGAAAAATAAATTTTGAAAAACTAAATAAAAAACTTTTTTTCCAAATTGAATTTTTATGAATATTAGCATTAATAAAATAAATTGGAATTTTTAAAAAATTACATACTAAAATGTGGTTCGGCCACAAATCATGCCTTGTTATAACATACCTATATGGTTTTAATTTTTTGAAAAAAATATAAGATGAGAATAAAAAATCAAAAGGATGATAACAGCAAGCATCAAATAATTTACTTGTTTTTTCTTGCTCATAAATTGTTGGAGACATAAAAGATTGAATAATATAATATTTATCACGATCAACTGTTTTAAGGATAGGTTTTAATTGTTGAAATTCACCTGCTGATGCTGCATGAAAAATCAATATTTTTTTTGTATAATCAATATTTTCTAATAAAGATTTAAATATTTTTTTTTCATTTTTTAAACGAATAAATATTTTCTTATTAAAAAACTTACTAAAAAATATAATTAAAAATAATAGTGGTGTTAATGATAAATATAAAAAATAAATTATCACTATATCATTTTTTGAGCGTTTAAAATAATATCTGCAAGTTCTCTAAAACTACCTTCTCCACCTTTTTTTTCTGTAACAATATCTGGTTGAAATAAATTCAAAATAGGAGATTGAGATGGCATAGCTGATAAGCCTACTTCTTTCAAAACAGATAAATCATTCAAATCATCTCCAATATAAGCTATATTTTTCATTTGCAAATCATACTTTGCTAATAAATATTTGATTCGATTTAATTTATCTTTTTCATTAAAATATATTTCATCAATATTTAATTTTTTAGCTCTTGCCTTTAATATTTCTATATTTTCCCATTCACTTGTTATCATAACTACTATAAAATTATTTTTTAACAGTAATGAAGTTGCCATACCATCATATGTTGAAAAAGATTTCATTAAAAGACCATCAACCCCATAATACATTTTAGAATCAGTCCACACTCCATCTATATCAGTCGCAATTAATTTAATTTTTTTAGCTTTTTCAACTACTGTTTTTTTCATTATAGCAATCCTTGAATTAATTTTAAATCTTCTAGTGTATCAATTTGAAAACTTCTAGATAGTGGCATAACAACAATATTTTTTTTACCGCTATATCGTAATTGTGATTTTAATAAACTTGTTTTAGTTGTGATATAAAATGCTCCATTTTCAACATATTCTTCATTTACCTCTTGCCTCATTGGTCTATTATTTGTCTTCCAATTAATAGGTTTGATATCTAATGTCCATCTTGGAATCCAGTGTTGTTTATAGACACTAAAAACAGAATTATAGCCTTCATCTAAAATTAATCTAATTCCTTTATTAATATCTTTAGACTTAAGTAATGGTGAGGTAGGTTGTATGAAAACTAAAACATCAAATTCAATTTTTTCTGAAAAATGAATAAGTGCTTCTTCACTTTTAGAAAAATCTTGAGATATTATTTTTGGTCTATCTAGAACATTTGCATTAAATTTTTGTGCAACTTTTTTAATTTTAGCGCAATCTGTAGAAACCCATGTTTCTTGAACATTTGATTCTTGAGATGCTTTGATTGTATAGTAAATTAAAGGCTTTCCTTTTACATTTATAATATTTTTGCTTGGAATTTCTTTACTGCCACCTCTTGCTAGAATGACTGAAACAATTTTCATTTTCTTAATTTTTTTCTTATTTCTTTTTCTTTATCAGTTACAATTTTTTCACCATTTCCTAATGCCAGGCTTAATTCATTAACACCTCTAACAAGCTTTATTAATCCTTGAGGTTCTACGGAGCACATTTGATCTGTACCCCACATTGTTCTATCTAAAGTAATATGTCTTTCAATAATTGTTGCACCCATACAAATTGATGCAATCGTAGTTGTCAATCCAAATTCATGGCCACTATAACCTACAGGACAATTATATCGTTTCTGTAAAGTTTCAATACATTTCAAATTTAAATCCTCAATTGGTGCTGGATAAGTAGAGTTACAGTGCAAAACAGAAAAATTGCATTTACTATTTGAATCTTTAATTGTCTTTACTGCTTGATCTACCTCATCTAGAGTACTCATACCAGTAGATATAATTAAATTATTACATTTTTTTGCTGATTCTCTAATAAGATCTAAATTTGTTAATAAAGCGGATGGAATTTTAATAAAAGGAATATCATATTTAACTAAAAAATCTAAACTATCTAAATCCCAAGGTGAAGCAGACCATTTAATATTTTTTGATTTGCAATATTTGTCAATTTCGTCATAATCTTTTTTATTAAATTCAACTTTATATTTATAATCTAAATAAGTCATTTTTCCCCAGGGAGTGTCTCTCATGACAGATTTTTGATGCTCTGGGACGCAGATATCAGGATTTCTTTTTTGGAATTTTACCACATCGCAGCCCGCTACTTTTGCTATATCAATAAGTTGTTTTGCTATATCAAGTGAACCATTATGATTAATACCAATTTCAGCAATAATATAAATTTTATTATCTAAGCTCATTTTAACTCCGTTTAATTTGTATGCAATATTTTATGCTAAGTTCCTTACAATTATATAATGTTATAAAATAAAATTATATTTATTCATAATTTAAGTGATATGAACGTAGATAAAAAATAATATGAATATATTAAATAATTTCAATATTATCTTCAATGATATTAAAAATATCTATCAAACAAGATTTAACGAATTTATAAATGTTTTAAGTGCTTTTATTACAATACTTTTAATAAGATTTATTATAATAGGTTTGAACAACTTATTTATAAATGACAACTATTCTATTCAATACTTTGTATTCTATATTGCTACTTCTATTTTAATGATGGGTTTAGAAATTGGATTGATTAAATTAATTTTTAAATTTATTGATTCAAATATTAAGTCCCAATTTGAAATTTTTAATTACTTTCATTTATTAAAAAAATATTTTTTTGGTTTAATGATTTTTTACTCTCTACTTTTTTTATCGATTATTCCTGGTCTTATATTTATGGCAGTAAAAACAAATTATGAAATATTGAGTATAATTCAAAATAGCATTGATGATATATATTTTCAACAGCTTATTTCATCATATTTTACCAATCTAGATTTTTTTATTATTGCGATTTTAACGGTTACACCCTTGCTGTATGTTACTATAAGATTGTGTTTTTGGAACTATGCTCTTATAGATCAAAATACTTTAGGTTCCCAAGCTATTCAACATAGCTTGCGATTAACAAAAGGTAAAGAATTAGAGATAATATTATATTTTATTATTTTTCTGATTTTCAATGTAATAGGAGTTATTACAATCATTGGTATGCTTATTACAATTCCATCTACTTATTTATTTTTCGCTAAATATTATCGATTATTAAAATTAGGAATTTAAATGATTAGTAAAAATTTTGTGTGTTTCTTTTAATAATTCTTCAACAGTCTTATCATCTGTTTCTATAGGATCTTCTACTATAATATCAACAGTCCCTGGCTTTATATACCATCTATTTTTAGGCTTAATATCATATAGTCCTTTTGCAATAATGGGAATGATTCTAGATTTAGTGTTTTTTGCTAAATGGAATCCACCTTTTTTAAATGAATTTATTTTTCCTGTAACTGTTCTAGTACCCTCAGGTAAAATTACAATATGATATCCTAATTCTAATACTTTTTCAGCTTTACTGATACTTTTAATAGCATTTTCTAAGTTAGATCTATCTATTGCAACAACTTTGAGTTTTTTTAAAAATGTACTGTAAACTGGTATTTTAAAATTCATCGATGCTGCTACAGCACTAAATTTTCCACTAAGAGCAGTTGGAATAGCAAAAACATCTAAAAAACTTTGATGATTTGCCATTATTACAAAGCTTTCATTCACTGGTAGATTGCCCTGAATTTTAACTTTACATCCAAAAACAAACATCATGAATTTGCAAAATGGTATAACAATTATATATAACAGTTTTGTATTAATAAATATTAATAATAATAAAATCGGGCCTATTAAAAAAAATATTAACAAAGCTCGTAAATAAATTAATATGCTATTTAATTTAACTATCATTTAATAAGTCAAATAACTTAAGTGTTGCTTTTGGAAAAGCATAGTTTATAATCTCTTCAAAATTTATCCATTTAATAGTATCTGATGCTAGTGGTTTTGGTTTGCCTGATTTAATCTCACAAGTAAATCCATACATATTTATTCCAAAATGTGAATAATGATGTTTAACAAAGCCTATTTTATTAATAATTTTAATTTTAATATTTAATTCTTCGAAAACCTCTCTTTGTAAACATTTTTCAAAGGTTTCTTTATTTTTTAATTTTCCACCAGGTAATTCCCATAACCCTCCAAGTAATCCTTTATTTTTTCTTTTTGCAATAAGTAATTTATTATTTTTAAAAATAAGCCCAACCGCAACATCATAAATAGGAGGCTTTTTTCTATTCTTTTTAAACGTATATTGATCAATTAAATTACTATTAAATCCTTCACAATATTTTTTTACAGGACAAATAATGCACTTTGGATTTACTGGTAAACAAATTTCTCTACCAAGGTCCATAAGAGACTGATTGATAATAGATGGGCTATAATTTTTCATTAGCATTGAAATGTAGCGCTTAGATTCTTTAATAATATGCTTTGAATCTTTAACTCCATATAATCTTGCAATTACTCTTTTAAGATTTCCATCTATAGCTGGATACGGCTGATCATATGCAATTGACAAAATAGCAGAAGCTGTATAATCACCAATACCCTTTAGTGAAATTAATTCATCATAAGTTTTAGGAAAAACGCCATTATATTTTTTATGAATGGTTTGAGCGGTGTGATAAATATTGTGAGCCCTTTGATAGTACCCTAATCCTTCCCATAATTTTAATACTGTATCTATATTAGCGGATGCGACCTTATCTACAGAAGGAAATTTTTTCATCCAAGATTTAAAATACGAGCTTGCAGTATTAACCTGAGTTTGTTGCAGCATTATTTCAGATATCCAAATACTATATACTGTTTTTTTTTCTCTCCAAGGAAAATTATAGTTTTGCATTTGATACCAACTAGATAAAGCAAGGCTTATTTTACTCATTGTTCTGCAATTCAAACTGCCAATTAATTTTATTTAATAAATCAATCAATAAATCTTTTTCATTCGGATCTAACTTTGTACAAATATTATAAAAATGATTATCAATACTTTTATTGATTTTTGTATATATTTTTTTTCCTTTATCACTAAGACTAATATTATAAGACCTAATGTCTTGATTAGATTTCTTTTTAATAATTAAGTCTACTTTAATTAAATGAGATAAATTCCTCGAAACCGTACTTATATTTAAAGACAGGTTGCGTGATAGTCTTGTTTGGCTAATACCATTAAATGGTATTGATATTAAGCACAGAGCCTGAGATTCTGTAAGATTATATTGTTTAATATTTTTTCTAAAAAGCCTGAGATAATTTTTAAAAAAATCACTTGATTGTTCAGATAAGTTCATAGTTGTATTATACAACTAATATTTATAAATACTTAATACTTTTTAAGTAAAAATTTAAAAGGAAGATACAAGGCTAATATATAAATAAAATATATGATTTCTAGAAAAATCAAATACATTGGCCATTCACCCATTATTAATGGACTACTAACAGCAGGAGGTTGACATATAAACATGTAGTTAGATCCTAGAAAATAATTAATCAATCCTACGGGAATAATTACTACATTTATAAAAATAAAAGCATTAAAAACTCCCTTCAAATTAAATCGTTTTTTATATGCAAATATTAGCCAAAGAACATTTAGAATAATTATTGAATGCTGCCAATTAAGTGCAAATGCACCAATCATATTATTTATTCCCGTTAAATCAACAGTTATCATAGCCTGTAATGCTCCACCTAAACCCAAAACATAAGCACAGTCAAAAATAAACTGCTCAAATTTTTGATTAAATTTCTTATCTGAAATTACCATGATTAGTCCAAACAATGAGAAATAATAACCTATACTACAAAACTGTAGGGGTAAATCAGACTTAAAAGAAAGTACATAAAGTTCATCAAGAAAAATTCGATTTACATAATCTAAAATTTCTTGCAATACTGAAAAAATTATAAGTCCATATGTAATTTTATAAACTATATATTTGTTTTGAATTTTATATCCAATAAATGAAAAAACGATCCATAAACATACCATTACTATTGTTAAAGAATTATGGTAGTAATATAATAAATCAGGATCTAATGGTTTCATAAAAATTTATAATCCTTTAGTTAATAATATAATTATAAAATTAACATTTCTTTTGTTGAATTATTCATTGGTTCACATCTATCTGTTTTAATCCAACAATCATCTTCAATTCGAACACCACCCCAGCCTTCTAAATATATTCCTGGTTCAATTGTAACAACATAGTTTTCTAATAAGGGTTTTTCATTTAAATGGCTAACACGTGGGTAAGTATGGACCTCAAGTCCAATACCATGTCCAGTAGAATGTATAAACTTATCACCATATCCCGCTTTATTAATAACACTTCGACATGCATTATCTAACTCTTTCCCAGTAATACCCGCTTTAGCTGCTTTAATACCTGATAATTGAGATTCCAAAACAATATCATAAATTTCTTTATGCTTGGAGGTCGCTTCTCCAATAGCAACCGTGCGCGTCATATCTGCATGGTAACCATTATACAGTGCACCAAAATCCATAACAACAAAATCACCTTTTTCAAACTGCTTACTAGATGGTCTTGCATGAGGCAATGCACCTAAATATCCACTGCCAATAATTGGCTCATAACTATCTCCCTCAGCACCATTCATCTTAAACAAATATGATATTTTTGCAGCGATTTCTTTTTCTACTGCGCCTTCTTTTAAATCAGGAATAATCTGCAAAAAAACTTCATCTGTAATATCAATTGCTGTTTGCAATGATTCAATCTCGAGCCTATCTTTAACTGCAGCAATTTTCTCTATTATTCCTGAAGTAGGAATCCACTTTATCTTATTTAATTGTTGTTTAAATTGAGAAAATAAATTAACAGAAACATAATCTGACTCAAAACCAATAGTCATATTGTCATTTAAAAGATTTTTAGATTTAATTTCACTATAATGTGCAGAACCTGTAATAATGATAGTAGCATTTTTAACCTGATTTTTACTTTGCTCGATATATCTCCCATCAGTAAAAAAATATTGTTTATTATCTAAAATCAATAAGGATCCGGCAGATCCAGTAAACCCAGTTAAATATCTAATATTTGTTAAATTTGTTACATAAATACCATCTAAACTATTTAGATGAAAGTTATTTTTTAATAAATCTAATCTATTTGAAAATGACATACTTATTGATTCCTTTTTTTAATTCTTTGTAAAACTATTGTTTTATTTTTTACTACAAACTGGGCATTTTTTTTATCTGAAGACATTATATTCAACACTTCAAGAGCATGATTATATTTTTTCTGCTTTAATAGTAAATTATACATTGTTTGAGTTGCTAATTTAGTATCAATAGTTACTTGGGGATTATTTTTACTAATAATTTTATTTTTTTTCACATTTTTATGATTTTTCTTACTCAAATATTTCTTTTTATAAGATTTAACCTGATTATGACCAGGCACCAATCTATCTAACATAAAAACATACTTTTTAATTGTAGATTTACTGCGTTTTAAATTAATAAGGACTTCTATTAAGATTAATAATGCTTTGATGTTTTTAGATTGACTAACAACTCTCTTTAATTTTTTTTCTGCTTCAATAATTTTTTCTTCTTTTAAAAATATCTTGCCTAAAATAAAATCACCTAAAATATTATCTGGAGAATTTTTTAAACCAATATTACAAACTTTTTTTGCTCTCTCTAGCTGATTTTCATTATAATAGTAATCAGCCAACATAGGGAAAATAGGGCTTCCAAAATCATCAGCAAAAACTTTTTCTAACTCCTTGATTTTCATAATTATTCCCTGTTATTTTTTACCCATGATTGAATATAATCTAAAGATTGCTTAACTGGTGTTCCTGGACCAAATAATTGACCTACGCCCATTTGCATTAATTCATCAATATCTTTTTGAGGAATTATACCACCACCAGTTAACAAAATATCATTGATTTCTTGATCTTTAAGCAATTTTAAAATTTTAGGAAAAATTGTCATATGAGCACCGCTTAATACAGAAATTGCAATCACATCAACATCCTCCTGTATTGCTGCATTCACTATCATTAAAGGGGTTTGTCTTAATCCTAAATAAATAACTTCCATGCCTGCATCACGATAAGCTCTAGCTAAAATTTTAATTCCCCTATCATGGCCATCTAATCCAGGCTTAGCCATCAATACTCTAATTGGTCTATTCATTTGAATCTAACCAAAATGTTACAGGTCCATTATTTATCAATTTAACCGACATATTTGCTCCAAATTTTCCTGATTGTAAATTAATATTATATTTTTTTAATTCATCAATAAATAATTCATATAATTTTTCAGCTTTTTGTGGTATTTCTGCATTAATAAAACTTGGCCTGTTACCTTTTTTACAATTACCATATAAAGTGAACTGGCTTACTACCATTATTGAAAAATCTTTATCTAAAACAGATAAATTCATTAAATTATTAGAATCATTAAATATTCTTAGCTTAATAATTTTATTAACTAAATATTCGATATCTTCTTTGCTATCTTCTTTTTTTATTCCTAAAAAAATCAATAAACCTTTGCCTATTTTACTAAAATTTTTATTATTAATTTCAATTTTGCAGGAATCAACTCTTTGCAATAATGCTCTCATTAATTAGATAGCCAAACATTAAAAGATCCAAACTTGCTTTTTAATTCTGTTAGAGATTCTGTGGAAATAGAAAACTTAATTTTTTTTATCAAAACCTTTTGATTAATTCCCTTTAATGATTTTAAATGTAATACAAGGTTATAATTTCCGGGAAATTTATTAGATAATTTTTCAATACTTTCAACGATTTCCTTGTTATGATTATTATAATTAATAGAAATATTTATATTTTGTGTTAATAATTTTTTTAAATCTTTATTAATTATAAATACTTTACTAACTATAATTCTTGATATTCGTTCACTTTCACTATTGTTAAAATCTTTTCCTATAATGTAAAGCAATTTATCCTTTTGTATGAGTTCATTGTATTTAGAAAAAGTTTCATTAAACACATATAGTTGAAGACTTTCATTTAACGTATCTAGCGATACCAAGGCCCATTTATTACCATTTTTATCAAAACGATACACAATATCAGATACAATTCCTGCAGTAGACAAATAAGGTGGTTTTAAAAAATTTTTATTTAACAATTCATTTAAATCATCTGCATATTTTAAAAGAGGGTTATCTGATAAATAAAAACCTAGAAGCTCTTTTTCATGTTTTAAACACTCATCTTTTGTCCACTCTTCTTGCTGAGCTAAACTAGGCGTTGATATAGCTAAATCTGTTGATGCAAAAAGTGATGATTGATGAATATTTTCTGTCTTATTGAACTTATTAATAAATTCAGTAATAATTTCAATAGAACCATACATTTCTGAACGATGTTCTGTCAAACTATCGCAGGCTCCAGATAATATTAAGCTCTCTAGAACCTTTTTGTTTATTGCGGGCTTAATTTTTGCAACATCAAATATTGATTTAAATAAACCATTATCTGATCGAAACTGAACAATATTATCTGATGCTTTTTGACCTATATTTTTAATTGCTGATAAACCATATTGAATAGTATTATCATCTATTATACTAAAATCTGTATTTGATAAATTAATATCGGGTGTGTTTATATTTATATTCATTCTCTTGCATTCAAGCATTAATTTAACAACTCTATCTGTATCATTTATATCTGAAGAAATATTCGCTGTTAAAAATTCTATTGGATAGTATGTTTTTAACCAGGCCGTATGAAATGCAATCATTGCATATGCTGCTGAATGACTTTTAACAAATCCATACTCTGCAAACTTTTCTAATAACTCAAAAATTTCTACTGCTTGCTTTTTATTAATATTATTTTTTTCTGCGCCATCAACAAATTTTAATTTATAAGATGCCATAAGATTCTTTTTTTTCTTCCCCATAGCTCTTCTTACAATGTCTGATTCTCCCAAACTAAACCCACCAATCTCAGAACATATTTGCATTACTTGCTCCTGATAAACTATAATTCCATATGTTTCTTTTAAAATACTTTCTAAACTTGAATGTATGTATGTCGTATTAGAATTACCATGTTTTCTGGCAATATATTCAGGAATATTAGACATTGGGCCAGGCCTATAAAGTGCATTCATAACAATTAAGTCCTCAAAACATGTTGGCTTTAAGTTTAGTAGATTTTCCCTCATTCCATCAGACTCAAATTGAAAAATTCCAATAGTAACACCCGGTTGAAAAATTGTTTCATATACTTTCATATCGTTGCAATCAATATTATTAATATCTATAGTTTTGTCATGTCTTTTCTTAACCAAATCAATTGTCTTTTTAATAACAGTTAAATTTCTTAATCCTAAAAAGTCCATTTTCAACAAGCCTAATTCTTCTAAGCCATTCATATCCGCCTGAGTAGTTATCTCTTTGTTAGATGGATTTTGAAATAACGAAACATAATCTCTAAGGGGGCCGGGAGCAATAACAACTCCAGCAGCATGTGTTGAAGCATGTCGATGACAGCCTTCAAGAACTTTTGAATATTCAATCAATTCTTCATATACTTTACTTTTAGAAGAAACTTCTCTTAGTTCTGAATTTTGTTTCAATGCTTTATCTAAAGTTATTTTTGGTTCATTAGGAATTAGCTTTGCTATTTTATCAACATCTGAATAACTAATTCCTAAAACTCTTCCAACATCTCTGACAACAGAACGTGCTTTCATCGTTCCAAAAGTGATTATCTGCGCTACAGAATCATAACCATATTTTTCTTTTATATACTGAATAACATTTTCACGACCTTCAATGCAAAAATCAATATCAATATCAGGCATGGTTACTCGCTCAGGATTAAGAAATCTTTCAAATAGAAGATTATATTTAAGAGGATCTATATTTGTAATACCAGTAGAATAAGCAACAATAGAGCCTGCTGCAGAACCTCTACCTGGTCCTACTGGAATATTATTTTTTATAGCATAATTAACAAAATCTTGAGTTATTAAAAAATATCCTGCATATCCCATTTTTTTTATTACAGATAATTCATACTTTAGCCTATCTTGAATTTCTTGTGTTATTTTACTATATCTTTTTTTAAGACCTTCACTACAAAGTTTTTCTAAATATTTATCAGGGTCAGTTTCTTGATCAGGGAGAGGATATGCTGGTAAATGATAATTACCTAAAGGAATTTCCACATCACATTGCTCAGCAATTGATAAAGTATTTTCTAGAGCCTCAGGAACATCCTTGAAAATTTCATACATTTCATCAACTGATTTAATATAAAATTGATTTGGTTCGTATTTTAATCTATTTATATCATCTCTATCTTTACCTGTTCCTAAACAAAATAAAACATCATGAGCATTAGAATGTTCTTCCAGACAATAATGACAATCATTTGTTGCGATTAGTGGAATATTTAATTCCCGAGATAGTTTTTTTAATATTGCATGCGATGCCTTCTCTTCTTTTAAATTGTGATTTTGCAACTCTAAATAAAATCTTTTATCAAAAATTTTCTGATAAGATAACGCTGCTTTTTTTGCTTCTTCATAATTACCTGCCGCTGCATACGATGTAACTTCACCTGCCAAGCAAGCAGAAGTAGCGATTAAACCCTCATTAAATTCTTCTAATAAGTTTTTATCTATTCTTGGGCGATAATAAAATCCATTCAAATAACCTATGGAAGTTAATGCCAATAAATTTTTATACCCTTGTTGATTCATTGCTAAAAGCACAAGATGATAATAGTTTTTTCTTTTACCTGAATCAAGTGTAACCAATTGTCTATCAGTATGATTATTAACTGCTACATACATTTCGCATCCAATTATTGGTTTAATACCCGCTTTTAATGCAGCCTTATAAAATGGAATCATTGAAAATAGATTACCATGCTCAGTAATTGCAATACTATCCATACCCAAATCAGCAACCCGATTGCACATAGTTTCAACTGTCTGGGCTGCATCTAGCAGCGAATAATCAGAGTGATTATGAAGATGTACAAAATCAGACATATATAAATGATTTTTTAGTTAACATAATAAGCAACAGCCCTCCTAAACATAAATACTTTAGAAAACTACTAAGATATTTATATGTTTTTTTTTGTGGAAATTTAATAAGTAAAAATACAGAATATAATAATGGAATCTCAATTATTATTATTAATAATATAATAAACAGTGTACTTAACTTTGCTAACCAACAAATTATTAAGTATGCTATCATTGAAATTATAGTATAAATAATGATATATAGGTTCATTTTTCTTTTACCAAAAAATACTGGAGCAGTGTATGAATTGTTATATAAATCTCCATCATAATCCTCCATATCCTTTATCATTTCTCTTAATAAGGTAAATATAAAACATAGAAAAAAAGGAATAAGCATTCGGTTATATGAATTACTCATAACTATTTCTGTAAAAATAAAAATACTTGAAAGCAATAAAGAGGTTATCACATTACCGAAAAAAGGAAGATGCTTAAAGAAGTAATTATATAAAAAAGTAACTGGTAGAACAAATAATACTAAAAAAAATATCGCAAAATGATTTAATTGAAAGAGAAAATATATTAGAAAAAAAAATAAACACGCTATAATGAAATAAACATTCTGATATGACAAACTATTATTAACCAATGGTCTATCTGGATGATTAATTTTATCTGATTTTATATCAAATAAATCGTTAACTACATTACCTATTCCCATTGTAATCATAACTACTATAGCACAATTAATTATTAATAAATCAAAGGGTTTACTTAATAAGTATCCAGACACAAATACTGCTATAGCTCCAAGTACTAAATTATGAAATCTTAAAATTTTAATAGTATTTTTAACAACTATGAACAACTTTTAAAGCTCGATAATTATTGTTTAAATCTTTATACCATTTTAATATGAAATTTGATTTTCTAAAAATAAAATCAATTTCTTTTTTAGTATTTTCTAATCCAATTTCAACTATGAGTACACCATTTTTATTTAAAATTAGTGGAATATTTTTAGAAATTTTTTTATAAAATGTTAACCCGTCTTCAAAATCTGTTAATGCTATTTTTGGTTCATAACTTTTAATTTCTATAGGAAGTTTTTTATAATCTTTTTTTGTTATATAAGGTGGATTTGCAACAATTAGATCATATTTTTTTCTAAAATTATAATTTAAAAAATCAATTTTTTCAAAGGATATCTCTGTTGCACCATGAATTTTTTTATTTTTTTCTGCAACTAATAGCGCTTTTTCTGATATATCAATTGCATGAACTTGTTTAACTACTTTTTCCTTAAATAAGGTAATAGACAGATTTCCAGAACCAGTACCAATATCCAAACAAAAATCAAAAGAACCATGCTTTTTTGCAACATCTATTATTAATTCTGTTTCTGGTCTTGGTATTAACGTATCCTCTGTTACAAAAAAATCATAACCATAAAAGCTTGATTTATTTAAAATATATTGAAAAGGATAGCCTTGGCTTCTCCGTTTAATAAAATCTATAAAAAAAAATTTATTTTTTTCTGATAGATTTTTTTTATTATTTAACTTGATATCTTGAAGCTTTAATTGAAATTTATCAATAACAAACCATTCTATTTCTTTTTTTGAATTTTCAATATTATTTTCTAGTAAAAAAGCCTCACCTAATAACATTAATTCATTAAGTTTAAACGTATTAGGTTCAAAAAGTTTATTTTTCATTCAGAATTTTCAAGTAATTGAATTTTTTGGTCTTCAGCTTTTAATTTACTAATTATTTCGACTAAATTGCCGTTTAAAACTTCTTCCAGTTTATATAAAGTTAAATTAATTCTATGATCAGTAATTCTGCCTTGAGGATAATTATATGTTCTGATTTTTGCACTTCTATCTCCAGTAGAAACCATTTTTTTTCTTTCTTGAGACCTTTCACTGTTTAGTTTTTCAATTTCTAAATCTAACAAGCGTGATTTTAAAACTTTTAAAGCTTTGTCTTTATTTTTATGCTGCGATGATTCATCTTGACATGTTACAACAAGACCCGTAGGCAAGTGTGTAATACGAATTGCTGACTCTGTTTTATTAACATGCTGTCCTCCCGCTCCAGAAGCACGATAAGTATCTATTTTTAAATCTTTATCAACAATTTGGATATCTGCATCTTCAGCTTCTGGTAAAACAGCAACAGTTGCTGCGCTAGTATGTATTCTTCCATTTGATTCCGTATCTGGTATTCTCTGCACTCTATGTACTCCAGATTCATATTTTAAATCGGCGTAAATTGATTCTCCTTTAATTGAAACTATAACTTCTTTTACACCACCACCCTCATTATCATTTAAGGAAAGAATTTCATGTTGCCATTTATTATTTTCGCAAAAACGAAGATACATTCTAAATAAATTTTCAGCAAATAATGAAGCTTCTGTTCCACCAGTACCACTACGAATTTCTAAAATAATATTTTTATCATCATTTGGATCTTTTGGTAATAAAAATATTTTTAGCTTATCTTCCAACAATGATAATTCATCTTTTAATGGATTAATTTCATCTCTTATTAGTTCTTTAAGTTCCTTATCATTTCCTTTTAATATTTCTTCATCTTCTTGAAGATGATAAAATTTTTTAATATAATTATTTACATCCGGGATAATGGGTGAGAGACGTTTGTGTTCTTTTGCTAAACTTGAATATTGTTGAACATCAGAAACAATATCTGGATCGCTCATCTTTTTTGATATATCATTAAATTGAACTATTAAACTTTCTAATTTGTCAATCATTAATACTAGCCGATTGATTCTGCGGTAAACTTTTTGCCTGAAAAGTCATCAATTTTTTTACCAAATGCTGACTTTAAAGCATGAATAGCAACCTCAACTTGTTCGTTATCGGGCTGTTTTGTAGTTATATTTTGGAGAAATAAACCAGGTTTAGATAAAAATTTAAAAATTAAAATATGTTGTTTGGTTGATAAAAACTTTAGCACTTCATAACCAATACCAGCAACAAGTGGCAAGCATATTAAATGTATAGTTAGCCTAATGAAAAAATTTAAGCTATCAACAAATAACAATGCAATTGAATCTAAAACAGCATAAGAGAAAATAGTCACTATCATTATGATAAATATAAAGCTAGTTCCACATCTTGGATGTAAAGTAGAAAATTTTTGAGCATTTGTGATGCTTAATTCTTGCCCCGATTCAAAATTATAAACTGTTTTATGCTCAGCGCCATGATATTGAAAAAGACGTTTTATATCTTTAAGCTGAGAAATCAAAACTAAATATATTAAAAAAATAGATATTCTAACTAAACCAGAAATAATATTGAAGTAAAGTGGACTATTTGTGTTATTTGGTATTAATAATGAAGATAGATACAATGGAAGACCTAAAAAAATACCAATTGATACAAAAATAGAAAAAATATTCATAATTTTTTCTAAAATTGAATTTAATAGTGTATTTTTACTCTTACTATTATTTTCTTCATCATAAGTCTCTGCTGACCAATCGAGAGTTTGATAGCCAATTTTCATCGATTCGTATAAATGTATAAATCCACGAACAATAAAAAAATTTTTCAAGTTATACTTTTCAGTAATTGAGAAAAATTCAAAACGCTTAAATATAATTTTTCCATTCTTTAGCCTAAGTGCAGTTGCGTAAGCTCCAGGAACACGCATCATAACACCCTCAATAACTGCTTGTCCTCCAACTAAAATAGAGGTTTTCATAAAAAACATCATTAATGATTTAAGCAATAAATTCATAATAAATTATTTAAAATAATTAATAAAAATTAAGAAATATAAAAATAGAAAAGTGCTACTTTTTTTTATCTGATTGAAAATTATATTTATTCATATATTTTTCAACTCTTCCAGAAGTGTCAACTAAATTTTGCTGACCTGTAAAATAAGGATGAGATTTACTAGAAATATCTAATTTATAAAGAGGATATTCATTTCCATCTTCCCATTTAATAGTATCTTTAGTTTCAATAGTAGATCTTGTTAAAAACTTATAATCACAAGAAACATCTTGGAATACAACATATCTATAATTTTCTGGGTGTATATCTTTTTTCATAATGAATAATTATACAATGTCTGATAATTGTAAATCTTGTTTTTTTAAATATCTCATTAAACCAATTTTATCTATTGTTTTTAATGCAGAGACAGAGACTTTTATTTTAATGTTTCTTCCCAGCTCTGGAACATAAATACTTTTCATTTGTAAATTAGGCAATTGTCTTCTCTTTGTCTTAATATTTGACTTTGAGACATTATTGCCAACCAGTGGTCTTTTACCTGATATTGAACAAAATTTTGACATCGTTTCCTTTTATTTATTTCAATTCGTATAAAACGGTCTGTATATTACTAAATTAAATCCAAAATTAAAAGTCTAATTTTTTCAGCGCACTCTCTATCAATGAAACTGCTGTAGATATTGTTTCATTTGACGTAGCATATGAAAGCCTAATATTATTAGGCGCACCAAAGCTATCACCTGCAACAGTTACAACACCTGTTTGTTCTAAAATATAAAGAGATAAATCAGAAGATGTCTGTATTTTTTTTCCATAAGAATCATAAGAGTTAATATAATGTTTGAAGTTTGGAAATACATAAAATGCACCGTTTGGTTTTTCACAAGTTACATCTGGAATTTTATTCAACTCTTCTAAAACTAAATCTCGTCTAGTATGAAAAATTTTTTTCATATCAGCTACACAGCTTTGGTCCCCAGTTAATGCTTCAATCGCAGCATATTGAGCTATAGAATTAGGACAAGAAGTACTTTGTCCTTGTAGTTTTGAAACTGCTTTTACCAATTCTTTATTACCTGCGATATAGCCTATTCTCCAACCTGTCATTGCGTAAGTTTTAGAACAGCTTTGAAAAGTTAATAAATTTTTTAAGTGTGGAGCAAAAGTTGCTATACTTTTAAAGGGTTTATCATATGTTAGTTGCTCGTAGCATTCATCAGAAAAAATCCAAACATCTGGTCTTTTTTTGAAAATATCAAGCAATTTATTAACTGCATCATCACTCCAAACTCCTCCCGTTGGATTTGAGGGTGAATTAATAATAATACCTTTTGTGTTTTTTGTAATTTTACGAGTTAAATCATCAAAATCTGGTTCATTCTGTTTAAATGGGTCTGTATTAACAAAAACTGGTTTTGCTCCTGTTACTGTAACAAAATCTGGAAAAGAAACCCAGTACGGTTTAAAAATTATTACCTCATCTTCTTTTTGAAATAAAACTTGGCAAGCATTATATAAAGAATGTTTACCACCACAAGATATAACTATCTGTTCCGGATTATATGTTAATTGATTATCTCTAAATAATTTTTTACAAACAGCTTCTTTTAGCTCAACTGTTCCTCCACCAGGAGTATATTTTGTATGACCATTATTAATTGCCCATATAGCGGCTTTTTGTATATGGCTAGGTGTCGAAAAATCTGGTTCTCCAACGCTTAAATTATAAACAGGTTTGTTGGCTCTTTTTAGTTCAGCCGCTTTGCTTGTCATTTCAAGCGTTGCTGATGGTTTTATTCTATGAATTCGATCAGAAAACACAACATTAACTGCTCATAGAGTCTAAAAACTCTCTATTATGCTTAGTACGTTTCAGCTTTTCAATTAAAAATTCCATAGCTTCAATATTTGTCATATCATTTATAATTTTTCTCAGTAGCCAAATACGAGATAAATCTTTTTTACCAATCAACTTATCTTCTCTTCTGGTGCTTGATCTATTTACATTAATAGATGGATATATACGCTTATCGCTTAAATCTCTATCAAGTACTAGCTCTTGATTTCCAGTTCCTTTAAACTCTTCAAAAATCACCTCGTCCATTCTACTTCCAGTATCAATAAGTGCTGTTGAAATGATTGTCAAGCTTCCACCGTTTTCAACATTTCTTGCAGCTCCAAAAAAACGTTTTGGCTTATGAAGAGCATTTGAGTCAACACCACCAGATAAAATTTTTCCACTGTGTGGAATAACAGTATTATATGCTCTGGCCAATCTTGTAATAGAATCTAGCAAGATTACAACATCCTCACCAGTCTCAACACATCTTTTTGCCTTTGATATAACCATCTCAGCAACTTGTACATGCCTAGTAGCAGGCTCATCAAATGTAGATGCAACGACCTCTGCTTTTACACTACGCGCCATATCAGTAACCTCTTCTGGACGTTCATCAATTAATAAAATAATTAAGTTAATTGATGGATCATTTGTAGATATAGCATTAGCAATTTTTTGTAGTAAAATAGTTTTTCCTGTTTTTGGCTGAGCAACTATTAGACCCCTTTGTCCTTTTCCAATGGGTGCTAACATATCAATTGTTCTGGTAGAAATATTATTTTCATCAGTCTCAAGCTTAATAATTTCATCGGGATAAAGAGGGGTTAAGTTTTCAAAATGAACCAACCCTCTTGATTCATGAGGATTAATTCCGTTTACTGTTTCAACTTTTAATAAAGCAAAAAATCTTTCATTATCCTTTGGTGGTCTAATTTGACCCGAAACAAGATTTCCTGTTTTTAAATGGAATTTTTTTATTTGAGAGTGTGAAACATATATGTCATCAGGCCCAGGTAAATAACTGTAGTCAGGTGACCTTAAAAAACCATAACCATCAGACAAAACTTCTAACACACCCTCGCCAAAAATAGTTTCTTTGTTTTTAGCTTTAGTTTGTAATATAGATTTTATTAAATCTTGTTTTCTTAAACCTGAATATTCTTTAAATCCTAGTGAATCACACATTTTATGTAATTCTTTAACTGTCAACTTTTGCAGTTCTCGTGTTTTCATTAAAACTCCTAATTAAATTATATGTAAAAGATTGATTTTTTAAGCGTGAATTAAGGAATTCCCTACAATATCACTAAGTTAATAACCTTTTATTATCTAGTGCAAAACAATTTTTAAAAAAAGTGTTGATTGCAGGTGCAATAAAATGACTACCAAGTATTACTAAAACATCTGATTTTCTAGTATTTTTTATACAAAAATCAATGCTTTCTTCAATATTTTTAATAATTTTTGTTTTACCTGTATTACGAAAAATTTTTGCAATTTCAATAGATGGCATGCTCTCTCTGATGTTAGTTTCCGTGCACACAATATAATCAAACTTATTTTCAAACTTTTTAAAAATGGAGCGGATTTTTTTATTATTTTCAAATGCACATAGTAAATATTTTTTTTCAAATTTATTTAT
>CENW01004025.1_pt1 | contig 25527 bp, 31 predicted proteins | sample 530241 | NCBI WGS metagenome assembly CENW01 (sample SAMEA2619818, study PRJEB7988) | marine metagenome | isolation source: saline water (ENVO:00002010), including | reverse complement strand
ACTTGGTCTTGTTCCCCAAAGCTCTCTGTTAGTGGAGAACCTTGGGATACTGCTATCAAGCCTGAAGTGGCTGTTGATTATGCTGACGTGGGCGATAGTGTTATGTATCTTAAGTTTGTTGTTGCTGATAGAACTGACATCGAAGAGGCTGGCAAGGCTGTTGACGAATATAAAGCCGCTGGTATTCACTGTCCAGTCTATCTTATGCCGTTGGGGGGTCGCAGTGAAGAGTACAATCTTAACGTCAATGAAGTGGCTAACATCTGTATGGAAAAAGGATGGAGATTCACTCCAAGACTCCACATATCCTTATTCGGAAATGCATGGGGAACCTAAAAATAAAAGTGGCGACGGACTTGATGAATTGCGAAAGAGAGGAATAATATGAACTGGGAAAAGATGAAAAAAACTTTAGGTATCAAACCTAAAATTATGGAAGAGCCCAAAAAGAAAAAGACAGCTGAAGAAGAAAGAAAAGAGTTGTTAGCAAAAGAAAAAGCTGAAGCTACGAAGAAAGGTGAGCCTTGGGTAGGTGTGTTAGACACAAAAGTAAATCCAGATAATATTAGAAATGGATTCTTTGAACTTGATTGGAACAATGAATTTGTTGAAAAATTAATGGATGCTGGTTATAAAGGTGAAACTGCTGAAGAAGTAGTTGACGGTTGGTTTAAAACTATAGCCAGGCAAATACTAGAAGACGAAGGATTAGATCCTGATAGAGGAGCAGGATTTATAGATACAACTAAAATTGATGAAGATAAAACAAAAGTTTCTTGACAAAGGCAATAAAATATTGTATAGTAATAACATGACTTATATACTTGTAGATACCGCAAATACATTTTTCCGTGCAAGACACGTGGTACGTGGAGATCTTGATACAAAGGTAGGCATGGCTTTTCATATTACACTTGGAAGCATTAGAAAGGCTTGGCAAGATTTTGAAGGTGCTCATGTTGTATTTTGTTTAGAAGGTCGTAGCTGGCGTAAAGACTTTTATGAACCTTACAAAAGAAACAGAAGTGATGCTCGTGCGGCACAGACAGAATCACAACAGGAAGAAGATAAAGTATTCTGGGAAATGTTTGATGAATGGAAAGAGTTTGTAACTACCAAAACAAACTGTAGTGTTTTACATCATCCAGACTTAGAAGCAGATGATCTTATTGCAGGTTGGATACAAGCACACCCTAATGATAATCATGTTATTATATCAACAGATGGTGACTTTGCACAATTGATTGCTCCTAATGTAAAGCAATACAATGGTGTAAGTAACACAATTATTACACACGAAGGCTATTTTGATGATAAGAAAAAACAACCTATCATAGATAAAAAGACAGGCAAACCTAAAGAGGCTCCTAATCCAGAGTTCATGCTATTTGAAAAATGTATGCGAGGCGATACAAGTGATAATGTATTCAGTGCATATCCTGGTGTTAGAACAAAAGGAACAAAAAACAAAGTAGGCTTACAAGAGGCATTTGCAGATAGAAAGACAAAAGGTTTTAATTGGAATAATATGATGTTACAACGTTGGATAGATCATGAAGGTACAGAACATAGAGTTCTTGATGACTACAATAGAAACGTTATTCTTTGTGACTTATCTGCACAACCTGGTAATATTAGATCGATTATAAATGATGTAGTTGAAGATGCTATGGAACCTAAAAAGGTTTCACAGGTTGGATTACATCTAATGAAATTCTGTGCAAAACACGATATGCAGAGAATTGCAGACAATGTGCAAACTTATGCGGAGGCGTTAAATGCAAAGTATGTTTAAAGGAGGCAGTATGATAAAGGCAAAACCTATATTAAAAAATAAATTCTGGATCATCGAGTCAGATGGTGAAAGAATAGGAACTTTATCTAAGCAAGAAGATAAAAGGTATATGTATAGTTGTGCAACAGGCACAGAGTATTTCAATGATACAAAATCTTTTAATACTTTCTTAGGTGGAGTAAGTTGGGATAAAACAAGTATTTCAGATGATACAAGACATAAAGAAATACACGGATTTAACACATCTACAACACCTTATAATGTAATGTATAATGTACAAAAGAAACTTCCATTATTTACAAAAAGTAAAAAGAGTAAAAGTTTATATTGTGCAGGATATTACATTATTCAATTTGATAAGGGTTGGGTAAGAAGTTTTTGTCCTAAATTAGTAACTTTAGAAAAGTATCCTTACAAAGGTCCTTTTAAGACTGAATTTACTATGCGACAGGAGTTATCAAATGCAAACAAAAGAAGCAATTAATACTATTCCTATACAACAGTTTATACAACAAGTTAAAACTGCTGATGCTGGTAATCATAAGGAAATAAGAATACCAACACAACAAGCCAAGGCTTTAGTATTCGCTTTATCCACAGTAATGGCAAACCAAGCAAATAGACTTGAACAATTAGTGATTGATAACAAGTCTAGCGGCGATGAAGTTGTTACAGTTACAATGGATGGCGGATCAGGTTGGAAGTAAAACACCAACATAACTCTTAAAAAGAGATAAATATATGTGTAGTTTATAAAAAGGATTACACATATGAGTAGACCAAAACCAACAGTCCTATTAGAAAATGTAGATAAGGCATCCTACAAGTGCGAACAAGTCTTGAAGGCTGATGCCATATGGGCAGTTTTTTATCAAGGTGCACCTTTTAACTTAAAAACATCAAATGCTATTACAAACTATCCAGGACCTAAATATAAGAAAGTTTCTTTTTCAAATCCGGGACATGCTCACAATCTTGCAAAAAAAATGAATGACCTATTCAACACGAAAGATTTTGAAGTATACAAACTGACACAAGGCGAAACGGTAACCGATGAATGAACTGGAAAGAAACATACACAAAGATCTTCCTTAAATCAGCCAACATAGCAATTAGCGAAGCATCAATGAAAGAGTATATGCCTTTATGGTGGCAGAATACTCGCGACAAAAAAGATGGTGGATTGCGACTGACTGATGACGGATATGATTTTTGTGTGGAAAAACTAGATCTACAATTTTACGAGATTCCTTTTCCAAAAGATTTAAAAATGACTACTCAAACAGTAATATTTTTAGACCAATTTATTACTTGCCCATACTATTTGACTCCAAGAAGCATTCATGTAACGGACGAAAAGAAGTCGATGGAACTGCATCTTTTCTCCGGAGATCTTAGAAAGTATGGACTAATAAAAGCTATAGAACGTCAAAAATAATTATATTTTGGTAAAAAAGAGGTTGACTTTTATCCTAGAGGTGCTATACTGTATACATAGTTAGAAATTAGGCACTGACAACTAGAAGGAGTACAACACATGGCAGATAATATAGCACTAAGAACTGTAAGCCCGAATCAAGCTAAAAGTAGCATTCGTAGGGCATTTAAGAAGAAAAGACCGATTTTTATATGGGGACCTCCAGGCATTGGTAAGTCTGAGATTGTTCATCAGATTGGTTCTGAATACAAAAAATCACTAGTAATAGATATTAGACTATCTCTTTGGGAACCTACAGACATAAAAGGTATTCCATACTTTGATAGCAATCAAAATACAATGGTATGGGCACCTCCGGCAGAATTGCCCGATGCCGCAACTGCTAAAAAGTACGATACAATTATCCTGTTTATGGACGAAATGAATTCTGCTCCTCCGGCAGTGCAGGCCGCGGCATATCAACTTATTCTTAATAGACGTGTAGGCACATATCATTTGCCAGAAAACGTTGTGATTGTTGCCGCAGGTAACAGAGAAGCTGACAAAGGTGTTACTTATAGAATGCCTGCTCCGTTGGCAAACAGATTTGTACACTTGGAACTATCAGTTAATTTTGATGATTGGTTTCAGTGGGCAGTAACAAATGACATCCACGAAGATGTTGTAGGTTATTTGACATTTGCAAAGAAAGACTTGTATGACTTTGATCCTAAAAGTCCAAGTAGATCTTTTGCAACACCTCGTTCTTGGTCATTCGTTTCCGAATTACTCGAAGACGATGATGACGAGAATACCACTACCGACTTGGTAAGTGGTGCAGTCGGCGAAGGACTTGCCGTAAAGTTCATGGCGCATCGTAAGGTTGCTTCGAAACTTCCGGATCCAGTAGACATTTTAAATGGTAAGGTGAAGGAAATTGAGACCAAAGAAATCAGTGCCATGTATTCCTTAACGGTCTCGCTATGCTATGAACTGAAAGAAGCATGTGACAAAGGTAATAAGAAGTTCGATACTATGGTAAACAACTTCTTACAATTTGCTATGGACAACTTCGACACAGAATTGGTTGTTATGGGTATCAAGTTAGCCCTCACTCAGTACTCACTTCCAATTGACCCAGATGAGGTCGAGTGTTTTGATGAGTTCCATAATCGCTTCGGTAAGTATATTACAGCCGCACAGAGTGCCTAAGGCACAAGGAGTTTGGACAGTCTTCTTTATCAAAACTGTCCTTTTTCACTTGACAAATGATGTTAAATATAGTATTATATAAACATAATAAGGCACTGAACTAGGAGGCAACTATGACAATCGATACTAAAGGTTTTGAACCTAAAGAACTAACAGACGAAGAGCTCTTTAAAATGAGAGCTGATGTAACTGATCGAATTATTGTTGCTAGAGTAGGTTTACTACTAAGACATCCGTTTTTTGGCAATATGGCTACCAGAATGAAGGTACAACATTGCGATGATTGGTGTCCTACTGCCGCAACTGATGGCAGAAACTTATATTATAATACACAATTTTTTAATGCACTTACAAACAAAGAAATAGAATTTGTTATTGCACATGAAATACTTCATTGTGTATTTGACCATATTATAAGGCGTGAAGATAGAGATCCGCAAATATATAATATTGCATGTGATTATATTGTAAACAATACGTTAGTAAGAGATAAAATAGGCGATCCTGTAAAGATGATTCCAATTTTCCAGGATTGGAAATATGAAGGCTGGTCATCAGAAGAAGTGTATGATGCTATACATAAAAAATATGATCAAGAAGAATTAGAAAAACTTGGTCAACTTCTAGATGAACATGTTGATTGGGAGAAACCGCAGAAAGGTAATAAGAAAAAAGGCAAAGGTAAAGGAAATAGGCCTACTTACACAAAAGAACAACTGAAAAAAATTAGAGATGAAATAAAAGAAAATATGATGTCAGCGGCACAGGCCGCCGGTGCTGGTAATGTTCCTGGCGAGATCGAAAGAATGATCAAACAACTTACAGAGCCAAAAATGAACTGGAGAGACATTCTTAGACAACAGATTCAAGCTACAATTAAAAACGATTATACTTTTAGTAGACCAAGTAGGAAAGGTTGGCATACTGGCGTTGTTTTGCCAGGCATGAACTTTGATCAACAGATTGATGCGGCAATTGGTATTGATATGAGTGGTTCTATTGGTGATGACCAAGCAAAAATATTCCTATCAGAAGTTAAAGGTATTATGGATGAATTCAAAGAATACAACTTAAAGATCTGGTGTTTCGATACAAAGGTGTACAACGAACAAGACTTTACATCTGTAGACGGTGAAGATATCAGTAATTACAAACCAATGGGCGGTGGTGGCACAGACTTTATGGCCAATTGGGCTTACATGAAAGAGCATGATATTCAGCCTAAAAAGTTTATCATGTTTACAGATGGTTATCCTTGGGAGAGCTGGGGAGATGAAGATTACTGTGAAACAGTATTTGTTATACACGGAAACAGAGATAAAACATTACAAGCACCTTTTGGTGTAACTGCCCATTACGAGGAGGCGGCGTAGTATATGAGCATGTTAAGGACTAAAATTAGTCCGCAAGACTTTTTTGATATAAGAAGGTTGAAATTTCAACCCAAACATCTTTCTGTGATTGACCTTCCACAGGTATATAACATGGAAAAAGCTCTGTCAAAATGGATAGAAAGTAATCTTAAAAAGCGATATTTCTTGGGTAAGACCGTGGGTTTGACTAAAGAAAACAAAGTAGAAAGTGTATTAAGAGTCGGATTTGAAGATCCAAAAGAGCTTTCTTATTTCGTTTTGGCGTGTCCACTTTTAAAATACAAGTAAATATAATATACATATATAATGTACAAGGAGTATGAAATATGTCTGAAGAAAATAAAGCACCAGCTCAACCACAAGCTACTGCACCTGCATCGGGTGAAGTTAAGCCAGTTGAACTGACTGTTCAAGATCTAGGAGTTCTTAGATCAATTATCGATGTAGCTTCTCAAAGAGGAGCATTTAAAGCCAACGAAATGGAAGCCGTTGGTAAAACATATAACAAGCTAGACACATTCCTACAGCAGGTTCAAAAAGCTGAAGAAGAAGCTAAGAAGGCCAATGATGCTAATAAGGAAGAGTCTAAAGGAGACAAGTAATGTCGGAAATTAAACACGTAGGAAGACTCAAAAGCAACCAACGTAAAGTTGTTGTCGCTTATAGAGTTATTCCAGGCGAAGAAACTCCAACAAACTCTCTCGTAATTGATACTGCTTCATTAAGTGATGCGGACCATGAAACACTTATAAAAACTGTTGAAAGTCCAGCAGGTCAAGAAGCATTTGAGTTTGCTGAAGTAATGGCAAGAACTCCATTATCAGATGGAGCAAACATGTTAGCTAATTTTCATGCAACAGGAAAATTACAAAAAATTGCAATGACAGACATTGAAATGATGCCTACACCAAATTATACAATTGGTTTAGATGAACTCAATAAAGTTATTGCAGAACAAAGAGGCACAACTATAGCTGGATTGGCCCTTAAGGATCCTAACGAAATGCCCGAAGGTACAACTGTACAAGAAGCAGGATCAGTAAGCGAAATGCCTAAAACAACTAACGTTCAAGCAGAAGCACAGGCGGCAAGAGTACAAGCACCAGACAACGGTGTACTGTCAGATGAGGATTTAGCGGCAAGCTATAGATCACAGGCAGATAGACTTTTTAAAGAAGCAAAAAGTCTTAGAGAACAAGCGGAAGAACTTGTTCCTACCAAAAAGAAAAGCAAAGCCAGTGCCGAAGCGGCTTCCTGATGATATTATAAGACACTGGCCGGAAGTTTTCAAAGACATTGACATACATACTCTACCCATAGATTATTTGAGTTTTATTAGAATAGAGTTCAAGAAGGGTAGAGTTTGGGAAATAGACTGCAATGCTAAGAGAACCACTGGTGAAAATCTTGACAAAACTATCGCTGACCTATTCGGAGAATACGGCGACGATATTTTGCATGTGGATTTTAGGCTGAATACTGCAAGACTAAAGCGGGATATAGAAAAACGCACCCGTGCATTTATGAAAAACCCATCTAAAAAGAAGAAGTAGAGAATGATGCTTTTGGCATAAATACAAATAACAATGAATTAGGAGCAATAAATGGGAACTCTAAAAATAAAACGTGGCAATAGTGTAGACAGAGCCGCTTTCACCCCTGCTGAAGGAGAACTTGTTTATGATACAGGTAGCAAGGAAGTATTCGTAGGCGACGGTGCTACACAGGGTGGTATTGCTGTTTCCGTTTCCACACAGAATTTAGAAGACTTGGGTAACGTCCAGGCTTTATCAGCACAAAAAGATCAAATATTAGTATATAATGGTTCGCAATGGGCGGCTTCAAATAATCCAGCTTTGGATATTAGAGGTAACATTTATGGTGATGATTCAACACTTTTAGTTGATGCAATCAATGGACAAATAGTAGGTCCAGTTAATACAACTACTGTAGTTGCTTCCAGTGGTATTGTAGGTAACCTTACAGGTGATACAGCAGGTTCGCACACTGGTGCTGTAGTTGGTGATGTCGTAGGTAATGTAACAGGATATGTTGTAGGTGGATTGACAGGTTCAGTGTTTTCAGATAACTCAACTGTACTGGTAGATGCTATTGACGGATCATTAAATGGAACTGATGTAACTGTTACTAATGCAAAAGCAGATACTGTTTTAACTAACACTATTTCACCTAGACAAGCTGGTGGTACTTTGATCAGCACAACAAAACCTATGAAGATTCAAGATCAAGTAGATGTGCAGAAAACAGATGATGCATCAAGAGTTGTATATGAAAGATTCACTACAGGAACAGTTGGATTGACAGATGCTGTTGGTAGATTGGTTTTCGTAAAAAATGATAACGGAACCAAAACAACAATATCAACAATAAGTGTTACAGAAAATCAAATCGTATTCATTCCTCAACCAGGTGGAGTAACAACTAATACTCAGCATGTAAGAATATACAAAAATGGTAAAGTTGGTATTGGTGGTAACATCGCCGCTGAACCAGATGCAACTTTGCATGTTTCAGGTGATGCAAAAGTTACTGGATCAATGTTAATGGGTAACTTAACAACTACTGAAAGAGATGCACTTACAGCCGCTAATGGAATGATCATTTACAATACTACACTTAACAAGTTCCAAGGTTACGAAAACGGTGCATGGGCTAACTTAATCTAAGGATTAAGTAATGGACTGGCTCGATCTAATACAATCTAGACATACAACCTTTGCCTGGCAAGACCGTGTGCCGGACAAGGAAATAATTGTAGATGCACTTAAAGAAGTATATCTTCATATTCCAAGTAAAAATTTACAATTTCCATACCAAGTTAGATTACTAAGAAACGACAATCTAGAAATTAGAAAAGAAATAATGACAATATGTCAACGAAACGCCCACATGTCTATTGAAGAAGACCACGGCAATCCACAGGTTTTATCTCCTTGGTTGCTAGGCTTTAACAGCAGATGGGTAGGTGATCTTGAACGTAGATACGAAACAGAATCTGATAGAGGCAAGTTAGACGGATACGGTAAAGGACAAGAAAGAACTAATGATCCACACGGAGATCAGACAAGAACAGAAAACATTGAGATAGGTATTTTTAGTGCTTACATCATGTTAGCTTTAGCAAACAGAGGTATACAAACAGGTATGTGTCAAAACATAGTAAAAAATAGACAACGTGCTGGAGAGATATTTAATATCTTTGATGACGAAAGAGCTATGGAGTTTAGATTTATAATGGGTGTAGGTTATGGAAAAGAAACAAACATACATCATACATATCATGATCCTAGAATAGATAAAAGCAAAAAGATTCCTTTTCCACCAAGCAGAGTTGAAGAAGTATATCCTAGGCCAGACTTTGATAATTTAGTCATAGTTTGTGAGTAAATACTGTATGAAACCATTTAGCCCTTTTAACAAATATTCTTATGATGCATGGACAAAGATATTTGCCCTAATGAATCATGCTCTTTTATTGTTTGGGTGTTTGTTATTCTTTGAACCTATTGGTTTACTAACGGGCTTTGTGCTATATCTTTTTATTGTTACAGTAGGCACAAGTATAGGGTACCATAGGTATTTTACACATAAATCTTTCAATACAAGTAAAGCAAAAGAAAATATTTTACTTTTTATAGGTAGCATAGCTGGACTAGGACCTATACTTGGGTGGGCAGGGATTCACAGAAAACATCATGCATTTGGTGATAAAGATGGAGATCCTCATAGTCCAAAGAAAGGATTCTTTAGAAGTTGGTTTCATTTTTTTAATCCTAAAATTGTTGAACAAAGATTTATAAAAGATTTATTAAATAATCCTATTGTAAAATTTCAACACAGATGGTATTTTGAACTGTTAACTTTGTACATAGTGTTAGGATATACTTTGTTAGGACATTGGGCTTTTTATATTATTTCTATGCCAATGGTAATGATGTTTCATGTTACTGGATTTATAAATGCATTTACACATACCTTTGGAAAAAAATTAGAAGGTAGTTCTTCTAGTGCAACCAATGTTCCTATAGCTTCTTTTTTGACAGGAGGCGAAAGCTATCATGCTAATCATCATAGAAATGCAAAGAGTGACGTGTTTGGAAAATATGATCCAGCAAAATTATTTTTACCTTTTTTTAGAGAGTCAACATGAACTATTATGAAGTAGAACCAGAGAAGAGTACGTTTGGATCTGTTGTTGCAGATATAACACATAAATGCAATATGGAATGTGCAAATTGTTATATTCCTAACAGAGACATACCTGATATGGATATAGACAAATTTTATGATGTGGTGAGCAGATTACCTAAAAGAACTGATATAAGACTTATGGGAGGCGAAGCTACAATGCGTAAAGACTTACCAGAAGTAATCAGTAAAGTAAGACAGCTTGGACACAGACCTACTTTATGCACTAATGGTTTGAAATTAGGCAACTTGAACTATACAAAGTCTTTATGGGACGCAGGGCTTCGTAGCTTAACCATAAGCCTAAATGGAGCAGATGATGATGACGTTTATGAAATAATGGACGAACTACGTTGTGCAGAAAGAAAAATTAAGGCATTACATAATCTTGCTAAATTCAATTTTTTTATAAATGTAAACTGTATATTACAAAAGGGCGTAAACGATCATGTGCCTGAAAGACTTTTAAAAATTTTTAAAGAAGATCTTAAAAATCATCCTGGTGTGTTGCGTTTTAGAAATGTAGGACAACTTGGAAGATATACATTAGAAAAAGAACAGAATCATACCTGGGATCAACTTATAACAAAGTTTGCAAAGATTACTGGTAAGTCAGAGGATTATATTAGATCATGGAATAACGTTGAAGGATATAAAGAAAAATACAATGTGTTATTTCCGCTAGATGAAAACAACAAAAGAAAAACACAATGGATTAAGATTACTAATTGGAGTCCTGATGATAGTGATATTCCAGATCCTGATAGCAAACGTAGAGGACGGATAACTCAGGATTTTAAAATTGCACCTTTCTTTGAACATGTAGCAATGAACGAATTTGGATATTAACGAATTGTTTTAATATCTTTGTATTTTTCTTTATAATCTTCTATTGCCATCGCAGGCAAAGTAAAATCAAAACTTTTATCAATCTTATATACTGCAACGTTCTGCCAACACAAAGGTTCCTTATTAACCTGTCCGTTTACGAGCCTACAGGTGTTATGTAACGTAGGAAGTACGGTAGGACTAGGATTCATTCTTCCTGCTTGTCTTGTAAATATTCTGCGTTTTTTTGGATTTTGGATACTAAAGAAAACAGCTTTATATCCAAGCTCTTTGGCTCTAGCTACTTGATAAGGCCACATGTATAATGTTGCATATTGCCTTTCTGGATATATGTCACTTCTAACATTTTTCCAGTTAAAATAGTATGTTCTATCCAGGGCTCTAACTGTACCCGGAGGATATATTCCACCGCTGTAGAGACCGGAAAATGCGTTTAAGACGCCATTATCTACTACTATATTGAAGCAATCATATTGATCTAAACGCTGTTCTAAATCTGTATAATTGTGTTTATTATGGTGACTATCATGTTGGATTTCTTTTATCTTATCCAAAAATATAGACTTCCATTTACTGTCTTGCAATATATCAATCACCTCTAGCAACGCTATCTCCAAAAATTAAATAAATCAGTGTTTCATATTTTTCATCTATTTCTACCCAAAGCTCTCCTATAAACTCATTTGCAAATGCTCTACAAGGAAACATTTTTTGTATTTCATAGTAAGGTCCTAAGTGCTTACAAATAATTTTCATTTTTTACCTTTGGTATTTTAGAATCTGCACTACTTACACAACTTTCTGTTATGCAAGGTGTAGGTTCTTTAAATAATTTAAATCCTGTTTCGATATTACCTAAAGGTTCATCTCTACAACTGTAACTGCGTTTTATATTTCCGTCTGGTTCTCTTATAATAATTCCTTGGTATCCTGCATTACATCTCCAACCCTTGAACTTGTTAAAATTAAAAGCATTAAATCTTTCAGCTTGATCCATGTACCATTTTTTACCTTTGACATCTTCAAATTCAACTTGAAAATGTGGGGGTATCTTTTCTCCTGTATCAGGAGAAGTAGCTGGTAGTTTATTAAATTTTGGTTTAGGTCTATCAGCCCATACTCTTTTGTCTTCCGTGTATGCTCTTTGAGGCATGCCGTTATGTAAAAGTTTCATTTGTGCTTCTGTGTAACCGTCAACAACAAAACTTGCTGTAGGATCACTTTGAGGCTTTAGAGTTACATTGATGCCTTGCTCATGAAAGAACAATGCATTCTCATAACTTTTCTCAAATATTTCTGGAACCATTACCATATTAATTGTAACTTGCACATCGTTTTCTTGGCAGTGAATTAACTTGTCAGCAAAGTCTTGCATTTTTTCTGATGTATTAACATGCTCGGTGTGTAGACTTGCGGTAATACTTGCTCGGTGAAATGCTTTTGCTATTTCAGTGTACTCTTGAAACCACTTCATCTTCCGACTACAATTACTTGTCATATGAATAGAAGTATAATTGGTATTATCAATATCATTAGCAAGATGCTGTAGAAGATCGTTGTAACCAGGGTGAAAAGTAGGCTCGCCGCCGCTAAAAGAAAAATGGAAACTATTAAAACCGTTGTCACGTGCTTGCCTTTTTATCTCATCGATTGTATCACAACAGAGCTGTGTGGGCCTGTGATCTTTGCGATCTGATCTGGCGTATGGCCAGCAATAACTACAACGATAGTTGCAAAAGCGACCAAGAAGCCAACTGACAGTAAAAATATCTCTGTATAAAAGAGATCTTTGTCCCACCTTAACAATATCTTGATAAGGTATTTTAGAAAAGTCATAAGCACTCCATTTTAAATCTTCAGACATGTTAAACCTATAAAGTTGTAAAAATACTTACCCCGAGCTTTCTTGTGATACCTAATTTATTGAAATCACTTGCTGAGTGTAATTGTAAACTATCAAATGCAATACAACTTCCTCCTACCCAAGGAAAGTAACATTGCACACTTAATCCCTCTAACCAATGTGGCCTTAGATGAGTAAGATAATTTTGCACTTCTTCTCTTATACCCACATCGTTAGTACCTTCAACTTCTTTGTAATTAGTAAGCGGCATATTATAGTGAACTTTTGTATTTTCGTCAACAGTCTCCCCATTGAAAAATTTAACAGGTCCTCCATAATAATGCTGATCAAAAAATATTAATTTTGCAAGAGCCATGTTTCTATATTCAGCATGTTCGCTCCATTCAACCTTTAAAGGTAGAGTAAATGCTTTATATGCCTGTGGTAAATCTTTTCCGTCATCGATATGAATTACATGTGGTGTAGACACATCAAAAATCTGTGCATTTCGTATTTTAAAATTTCCGTAAATATCTCTAAGTTTCCTTACAATGTTATCTATAACACCGTCACCTTCTTTTATGTATAAACAAGTTGGTCCAGTAGTTTTTACTTCAGCTTTATCTTTGTTATTTTCGTAATACTCTACTATTTTTCTTACATTATCTTGTTTTACAAAATTTATATATTGCACAGGATCTGACTGTGTTTCTTTAATTTTTTTTATTTGTTCATTTGTTCTCATCTACTATATCCTTTAGTTCAGGAAATATTTTGTAATAATCTCTTTTAAAAAGTTTTGTATTTTTATCTAACTTCCATTTTAATATTTCGATCATTTTAGGAGTTCTCTTAGATCCTATGACATTACGCAAATCTCTAAGATTACCTAAATACATATCAGTTATATTTTTTGTATCACCAAATCTTTTTGATTCGTTTTTTATAAAACTTATTGCTCTGTCTATTTCAAGCCTACTGCTTTTTGGCATAATGGCAGGATCTAACCAGTCTGGTTCTGTGACTCTGTTTAATGATACAGTCCATGTTTTATGTAAATTTTTAGCACCACGAATTTTTATATTTTTTGAAAGAACCCATTTTAAAAATTCTGTATGTTTATGAATGGTTAATAAGTTCATGGTAGGCAACACTGCTATTTTATCTATTGCAGGTTCAGACAATATCCAATCATAATTTGATTCAAACAACTTAAAGTCTAAACCTTCTCTGACTGCTTCTGCCCGTTCCCCTAAATCTTCAATACTCGGACTTATTCTCCATTTGATATTTGGTTTAGCGTTTGCAAGATTGACCAACCTTTGAATTAATTTAGGTTTTACATTTAAATTAGAAATAAAATTAATTTCAATTTCGTTATCATGTATATCAGCTATTCTGTCTAAGATTTCCCAAAAACTTAAATCCAAAAAAGTTTCTCCACCCAAAAAGGTATAAACAACTCGCTTTGTATTCTTTGTCATTTTTTCTTGTATGTATTTGAAAAGACTTTCAAGTGCCGCTTTTTTCCATTCGTCATCTATTTGAACAACAGGTTTACCTAGCACATCTGCCCAACTACTGCTTACCTTAGGTCCACAATATAGACAGGTCATGTTACAAGTAGTGCTTAATGCTATTTCTATTTTATAAGTTTCGTCTCTATCTAAAAGGTCAACAAAAAAGTCCTGTGGCTTATCCTTCCACCAATTCCAAGTATTATACAAACTGTTAGGATGTTGTAACGCACAACTTTTACATCCTTTGGGAAATTTTCCTTCTAAAAAAACTTTCTTATCTTCGTAAACTTCAGGACGTTTAGTCCAAAAGTCTGTGCCGTATTTTTCAAAGTCAGAAATTTTTACTTCGTTTTGCTGATATCTTTTACAACAATTTACGATTTCTTTTCTAAAAATATTTAGATTTATATCTGTCCAAAAATGACTGCAAGGTTTAAGCATTAGAATGCCTTGGTCATACTCATTAATTTGATAACGTTTTCCCATGTCTTAGGAATATTCATTATTAGGTGAATACTATCAGGAACCCAACATGCTGTTCGGTGTGTCTTACGTGTATCACAATAGTAAACTCCACCTGGTTTGATAGGAACTTTAGTATTTTCCATTTCCCAATCAAACTCGTCTTTGGTTACATTCCAACTTGGAAAAGCAACTACTCTAAATGTATCTCTTGTCAGATGGGGATGATCTTTATGCGGTGGAAAAAATCCTCCAGCATTAGCTTTGACCAACATAGTTCTTCCTAATGGTTGAAAGTAATCTAGCAATTCATGTAAGCTAGGCAACATATCATATGCTTCAGTTGGTGTGTTAAATTCTGTTTCACTCAATCGTCTACCTGCTTTTTTACATGCTTCAGGCATAGACAATCCTTCTTCCATTGTAGCATCAGGCAACCCCATTAAGGATATTCCTTCTCTGTCATTAAGTAAACCTTCACGTCTTAAGTAGGGTACCCACCTGCCATCTAATGCTTTTACTTCTTTCATAAAATGAGAAACATCAATTTTAAATGCCAACGGCTCCCAAAAATTAAGTGCTTGTAGTTGTAGTTCACATTTTATATCTTCAGGTGTAGGTTCTAACCAGTCTGGATCGTCTTGTAACTTTTGATAATAATTTGCTTGTTTGGCTCTATTGGCCAATGGTATTAGGTTAAGCAAATTTCCATCTTTATCATATTTTTTATAATCCATTCTATTCTCCTAATGTACTATATTTATGGTATACTTCGTAGTACCCAAACAGTTCAGGAAATGTTCTAAAAAAGTCCAAGTTTCTTTTTTTATCAATATCAAGAATTTTTTCAACAAAATTTATGTGATTTAATGTAAGTGAGCTTTCATCCTTTACAGGCTTACACTTATGTACTAGCTCAGAAGTTAGGTTACGGAATCTTTCCAAACTTGTTTCACTTTTTATATGCTTGAAGTTTTCTTCTAAAAAATACAATGTATCTTCTTTTAATTTATTCGAAGCCATTGCACAATCATATTCGATCGGCGTATTCAACATATTTAAGTTATACATGTCTATTCCTATCGAATGAAAATACTTTGCTAAATCAGGTAAATGCAACATGTTATACACACCTACAGTAATCAAAGGTCTTGGTTTCAACCCTAGTTCAACAGCCTTTTTTAAGTTTGCATCTACATCTTCCCATTTAGTGCCGTATCTAATATACTCTGCTCTCTTTCCCATTGCATCTATGCTTGGTGCTAATTCAATTGGTCCTTTCCATTGTTTCCAATAATCGAAAGCATCCTTTCCTTTATGATTTGTTTTTAAAAAATTTGTGTTATATCTTAACGTAACATCTGTCTTTCCTAGTTCCATAAGTTTATCTAGTATATAATAATGTTCATCCATTATTAATGGTTCTCCACCAGCAAAATATATTTCCTGTACATGTTTAATATTTTCATCTATAAACTTAACTGTATTGTTATCTTTAAAATTTTTCAGTAATTTTGTATATTCTCCAGGATATTCTCTTGCCCATTTACTGCTGAAGTCTGGTCCACACATTATACAAGCCATATTACATAAATTGCTAAATCGTATATCCCAAATTTTTATTTTTATGTCTTTTATGGTACCATCCGCTTCGGTAAGTTGTCTTACATTTCTAAATACATCTTTGTGCCATGGTTTTTTATTTTGTTCTGTCCTCAAACTCTTACCTGTAAGTTTTTCACGTGAATAACACTTTTCGCAACTTTTTGGAAATTCTCCATTCAACATTTGTAATCTTAAATTTTTGTAACCTCTACTATTCATTATTTCGTCAATAGTATTCGTTTGAATGTTTACGTTGTCATAATCGTCTAGATAATGATATTGTAAGCAACAGGGAATAGCTCTTCCGTCAGGCACGGTTGCTAAATGTGTCCAAGGTAAAACGCAAATCTTAGGAACTTTTGGCGGCTTCAATTTCATTTATTTTTCCTTGTATTGCGTTACCTATTTTTTTAATGCTTTTATTATCATAATGAAAAGGACTTTTTCCAAATCTATGATGTTCGTCACCTACTAGATTTTCCCATTCCATTTTTATCCAATGTGTTTTCTTTGGATAGTAACGTTGAAATCCTTTATATAAACCTTGGTAATTTCTGTTAGTCCTTTCCCAACTATGCTCTTCCCAATAGTCTTTTGTTCTATTTTTCCAATATCCTGTGTTCCAACTTAACCAGTCTCCATGTTTCGGCAGTTGATGATACACTCCAAATTTTCTGTTGAACCATTTACGTGCAGGCGGAGTGTAAATTAAAATAACTCTATCTTCAAAATGATCATGAATATCTTGTCCTAATTTATCTATCCAGCCACCTCCTTTTGTCCTTAAATATCTTTTTCCTACAAATTCATTTTCCCAACCAATAGTAAAATTAGGATCATTTAATTTGTCTATACAATAGGTTGGATATTTAAGTTGAACTATTTTTTCGAACTTTTTGTTATTAGGCTTATTGACAAGTTCCTTTATTAAAGTAACATGTTCTTGGCCGTCTTCATACCTAGCTTCGCCCTCGAGTGCAAAACTTATGATAATCCAATTGTCTTTTTTATCGTATACATTTTCTTTCACATCTTTTAACCAAGGCTTTGAAACTATTTCTTTATATACTGCTCTTGCTATAGGATTGCTTTTTAAATTATTTTTTGTATACCAATTGTAAGTGTGCTCCGCAATTTTTCCTTGTGGAGAATATATACTGCCAAGAGTTGACATTCCTTGTTCTATAAAGTTGTGCTGAGGACATCCTTGTTTCAACCATTTTATTGTGTCATGTATCTCACAACCTCCTAGCATAAAAAAATTCATCTTTTCAACTCCGGAACAATTTCATATAGATTTTGATTTCTACTTTTGTCTAGTTCATCGGTATAAGTGTAAAAGCTATCTAATTTATTTGTCCAATCTTCTTTATACATGTAATCAACTATTCCTTGGACTCTTGGTAAGTCATAATATTTTTTTAGGTTATTTTCAACTTGTTCTTTTAAATTTTTAGGTAAACATCTAATATTAAGATAATCAGGATGATTAAGAATATTAAAATAAATTTTGTGGTTGAAAGGTAAAGCCCATTCTATTAATTCTTGCAATTTTAAAATATTATACATTTGTACAGTGCAATGTATTTCTATATTTGCGTTAGGTAACTGTCTAATCGTATGCCAATTTTTTTCAATTGCTTTCCAATTGCTTGGATATCTTATGTACCGATCCAATTCTCCTACAGCATCAATAGAACAATTGAGTTGAACTTTTTTAAATTTAGTCCACTTATCAAGTAAATGTTTAGGTACATTAGTAAGATTAGTGTTGTATTTCAGTCTAATATTTTTTGCTGTATCTCTGTCTATAAAATAATTTAACAGTCTATGTTGTTCTTTTATTATTGTAGGCTCACCGCCGGTCAAGTATATTTCTTCCACAGTGCCAGCTATACTGAATAAATTTTCCCAAGTTTTTTCTATTTCTGGCCAATCCATTTTAGACAATCTTTTGTACTCGCTTTCTGATAAGGCCTCTTCGACTAGATTCCATTCTTCTACCCATTGATTACTTGCGTAAGGATTACACATTCTACATTTGAGATTACATAGATTTCCCAACCTCAAATCAACATATCTAATATCAAAAGGGCTTTCTATCTTGTAATCTTGATCTTTTTTCCATTTGTCGTTCCAGGCATTCCTAGCACTTTTTAATCCTGCATCTTCTTCTCGGAAACATCTAGTACACATTTCAGGACGTTCCCCATTCAACATCTGCTCCCTAATCTTTTTGTACACAGGACTATTCCATGCTTCTTCTAAATCGTCTTTGTGTAATTTGTAAGGTGTATTGTCCTCTTTAAGTATAAAATTTTTACCAGGAGTGCTGTTGCAACATACTCGCAAATTGCCACTGGCATTTGTTGCTAGGTGCATCCAAGGTAGTATGCAAAAAGTATCAGACATAATCTTTGAACTCCGGAATGACATCATATATACTAGTTTTTCTACTGACGTCTAACTTTGTGCTAAATCTAATGAACTGTTCAAAAAGATGACTTTCATCTTTTGCATTTAAAAATTGCATATTCGTGTTAACAAATCTATGCACTCTTTTATCATCTTGTTTTGACAGATACTGTTTATACTTGTCTGTTGCTTTTGCCTTTAGTTCTAAAGGTAGTACTTGAGGACTTATAAAACTTGGTGACCATGCTATATTTCCGTGAACAGGCATGTCTAATTTGTTAATAAAATATTCATAGCTTTCTGTTAATCCTAAAACGTTCCATGCACTATAACAAAGTGCGGCCCTGCCGTCAAATTTATTTCCAAGTTCTTTCCTAACATTTTTTAAATTTTCTTCTAAAATATCATTATTACTTTCAGTTCTAATATATTCATTTAATTGAGGATAGCCATCCACACTTAGACTTATGTCAACACCTTTAAAGTTTTTCCAGGCCTGTAACGCATTATAACGCCCATACGTTAGCTTTGACAAGTTAGTGCTATACTTGACTTGTATATTATTAGCAAAGGGTTGTAGTGCGTCTAGCACCTTATAGTGCATAGGATCCATCAATGGTTCGCCACCTGCAAATTCTATTATCCTAAAGCTAGGACCTAATTTTGTAAGTTCTTCAAGCAAATCATCTGTATTGTAATTTTCCTGCCTACCGGTAGAATATTTCATTCCTATCTTGTCATACTCGTCCTTGACTGTGTCCCAATCTTTTAGCCACGTTGTTGATAAATCTGGTTTACATGTTCTGCATCTAAAGTTACACAGATTACTTAATTTTAATTCAAGGATAGGAATTGAGAATGGCATTACTTTGTTTATAGCTTTTGGACTTTCAACTGTTTTATTTCTTGTTTGGCGCATACTCAAATTACCACGATCTTCTATGTCCCAGCACAATCTACACCCTTCTGGTCTTTCATTGTTTATAAATTGTTCTCGTAATTTTTGCATGTTAGGACCGTTCCATATTTCTTCCAATGTATTATCCTTTACATTTCCCACCGTATCTAAACTTCTACAACAAGGAGCAACATTGCCGTCGACTCTCGTGCTAAGATGCGTAAAAGGTAACAAACAAAAATTAGACTGCATCAAGTATCTCCTTAAACTTCGGTTCATAGGCATAAAGACTTGTGTTTCTTTTTCTGTCCAAAAGCGTGGTAAACTGTTTGAAGATACGCATCATGTAAGGGTCAGATTCTGTGTTTTTTAAATAATTACGTACTGGTTGCCAATAAGGTTCATGGTAGTATGCAATCAATTCATCTTTAACTGTTTGTGGTAAAATGCCAGGACTTAGATATTTAGGATAGTATGAAAAACTACTGAATACTTTTTCAGGCAGATTATAATTTATAAATTTGTCTATTTCTGCTTTAAGTTCTTTTAGTTTGAATAAGTTATACATTGTAATTGTAACACTTACCCCAATTTTGCTGTTAGGACAGTTCTTAGAAAATTCTTTCATAAATTCTATTGCATCTTCATGACTGTGATCTGCACCTCCTCTTATGTATTTGTATAAAGGACCAACAGCTTCTATGCTTAGATTACAACTAATTCTTTTGAATTTTTTCAGTTGTTCAAAATATTTGGCTTCGATTCCAGTACCATTTGAAAATACATAAAGATTACATCTCTTTAAAAAATTATCATTAAGCCTTGTTAAAAAATTTAAAAATTGATCTGTAACAAAAGGTTCTCCACCTTTAACTTCTAAATGAAACTCTTCTCCTTCAAAGTTATTACAATAGTTTACTATTTGTTTTATCCTACTTTCTGGCATGTTGTATTGTTTCACTATACCTCTTTCAAGATGTTCAAATCCGTTTTCTACAAGATACTTTTCATCAGCAATCCATTTTGTGCTGTTTCTACTTTCGCACATCATACATTTCAAGTTACATGTGTTTCCAAAACTTATATCAAGATAAACTATCTGGTTTCCTTTTCCAGGTTTATTTGTGTATTGCCTCCTACTAACAATATTGGAATCTTCCATTTTTTTACATGCAACACACCCAGGATGATTAATGCCTTCTGCTTTTAAATCCTTATAAGCATGTTTATACCATTTGAATATGTCCACTTCACCCGGATCTTCCTTAGGCTTACTGTATACACAGCAAGGTTTTATTCTACCGAGATTATTAATGTTCATATGATTCCAAGGCGAATCGCAAAATTTTTCCATTAGGCTATCCACTTTGTAGTGTTTAGGTCGGCGGCACAGTTACACCACTGTTTAGCACATAGTATAGGATCTTCTTGTAGCTGAAAGCCAGTTTCGATGTTTCCTAGTACTCCACCCTGCTTACATGTTGCTCTATAAACACTTCCATCGTTATCTATCATTAGAGTTTCTAAACCAGCCATACATTGCCAACCTTTAAATGAATTCCATTTATTTTTTGTAAGCGTGTTTACATTATCTAGCCAACTTTTTTCTTTAGTAAATAGTTCACAATTTTCTTTATTTGTGCCTGCTTTATTGAAACTGTCTAGATATTCTAATTCTTTATCACTGTAATATCCTGTAGCACCGCCCCATTGCACTCCATCAAATTTCATACCACTTGCACCTGGAGGATTGAACTGTCCTAATTTATTTGTCATTGGACGTATTCTACGCATCACATATTGTATGTCATTATCTTCTAACCAAGCAACTACACCTTTCACTTCATCTAACCTGCCAGGCAAATACATCAGATGTACATGGATGTGTTTTGCTTTATCCTTCAAGCCTAGTAAAACTTCTTTCATATGGTCTATGCGTAGATGTTCGAAATGCCAACTGAAAATAATATTGTCAATATATTCTAAAGCCTTTAAGTATTTTTCTAATGGCAGACTGCCATTGCTTATTATACTGGTTTCATCTACTTCGTATTTTCTGAACAAAGAGAGTATTTCTAAAATTTGAGGATGGACAAAAGGTTCTCCACCTGTCAAACTCATTCTAATACGTTTGTCTTTATAAAAATTTCTCAATGTTTTGATTGTATAATCAAAACTTTCTAAAGGCATGTGTTTGCTTGTGTTGTCGTGTAAATCTGCACCACAATAACTGCAATCAAAATTACAGCGTTTCCCCATGTTCCATTCTATGCGGACCCATTTTTTGTATTTTTTTGCAGAATGTTCTACTCGTATAAGTTCCATATTGAAACATTCTCCATTGCCTTTTGTGGCTTACCCATTATAGATATACCGTCTTTGTATGTCTTTACTACTCCCGGTGATAAAACTGGTTTGCCATGTCCTATACCAACACTCATCATAGGAGATCTGATGGTATCAGGATTAAATCTATACACTTCGTTTTTGTGAGTGTGCGAAATCTTTAAGAAAGCAGGTTTGAATCTTTGCCAGATCATTTTTTGATATTGTTGTTTCAACTTACCATCTCTAGCTTCCCAACCTTCTCTACATGCAATAGGAGCCGCATCTAATCCCTTATCGACTGCTTGTGAAACAATTACTCCAGCATGAAAGGCATTGTTTCTTGCAGGTTCATTTGCTACTGACATAGTTGGATAAATCTTAAAACTATGAAATAGATATGGAGCTGTCATAAGTCCTGTAAAATATTCTTTCTCTTTAACTTTTTCAACTGCATGGTATATGTTTTCAACTAACCATTGTTTGTATTTGTAGTCTTTAGGTCCAAAAACTACCCACCAATGATCAACATATCCATTTTGAGCTGGTATAGCCGGTATTATGTTTATGATATCATGTATCAATCTAAAGTCTACTTCTTCATCAGTAAAATCTCTTGCACATCTTCTTGTTTGCCAATTTTCTGTTGTCATACTAACTCCTTTAAAATAGGAAATGTCTTGTTAAACTTTTCAGTCCAATTTCTTTGTTTGTTTATAAGTTGTAACCATTCTTTGGTTTCAGGTAACCTTGCACTCCAATCTTCCGCGTTCATAAAGTTTATGATACCTTTGTAACGTTTTAGTCCGTATGGTGCATTTAAAAACTGTTCTTTAGATATTCCAGCTTCTTTTACTCCAGTAAATTTTTGCCAGTTTTCATCAATCCAAGGATAAAACTCTTTTTCATATTTTTCAGTGATATGTTTTTTAATATGATTAGGTAACACTTTTACATTTAGCTGTGGAGGCCAATAAGCAAAATGCATGTTAATACCGCCTGCACCTAATGGCCATTTGTTTAATTTTTTAAATCCTTGATCTACTTTCCATTGGATAAATTCAGGAATATATGCAATGTTTAGTGCCATTATAGTTGTTGCTGTCGTAACTTCAACTTGAGGAGCAGTATTATCTAGTTGCCAAAAAACATCTTCCTGATGCTTCCATTGACTAGGATATCGTATGTAATCATTTTGTTCACCTAATGCATCAACGCTATAGTGAAATCTTACACGCTTAAATTCTGCCCAAAGATCAAATAAATCGTCACGCCATTCAACAGCATTAGAATTATATCTTAATTCAATATTTTTTGCATGTCCTTTTTTAATACATTCTTCCAGTAAGTCATAATGTTCATCTATAATTAAACTTTCTCCACCTGCGAAATACAATTGATACATGTGTGGAATCTGTTCCATTAGTTCCTTAAAAAATCTTGGATTGTTCTTGTGCCAGTTATAACTTGCTCCGTGATTTCTACCCTTGTTTTCCCATTGACTAGTATTTGCTAATTTTTCATTTACTATTTGGGGGTTGATTGCTTGCCAATCTTTAATCCAACCTGATGAATCATGTGGACTGCACATGACACAAGCTAGTTGACACTTTGTTCCCATACGTAAATCAATGTATCTTATCTTAGGTGGTATATTTCCATCAGCATCCGTTTCAGCTACGAGCTGATCTAAATCGTATCTATGACCCCAGTATTCTGTCTCCCAATTACGTTTACTTAAATGTCCTGCTTCTTCTTCTTTGTAGCACTTAAGACAACTTGCAGGTTTTTCTCCTCGCAACATCATTTTTCTTACGTTTCGCATGTAAGAACTATTCCAAGCATCGGTTAAACTAGTATGATTAAAATTAGCAGGAACTCCATCGTCATTTTTAACAACTCCAACTTCGCCACCTCCAACTTTTTTATTTGAATCTGGATCTTGTACTGAACTTGCATTTGATGTACAGCACGTTCTCATCTTACCGTCAGGTCTACTGCTTAGATGTAACCAAGGTAGAGCACAAAATGTAGGGGAAATATCACTCATATTACTACTTATATTCCTCAGGGTTTTGCATTATTATGTCTGGACTTGTTAACATAATAATATCTGAAAGTTCGGGAAAGACATCTTCAAATTTTTCATTGCGTATTCCGTCAAGTTTTTTTATTTTTTTCCATCTTCCATAATAATGAGTAGCGTTAAATAAATCAGCACTATCTAAATCAGCAAGTACATCTTTCGTTTTAGGATGCGTTCCTTTTTTTAATTTTTCTCTAACAAAATGTTTTTCTGCTGGCATTAAACTTCTATGATCCAATCCTGTGCTTCTAACCCAATGTGCTTGTGTCGGTGGACTATTCCAACCTTTAGAATCGCAAAAATTAAAAAATTCATCGCAGTAATATGTATTCATAATACTAATTGCTGTATCTATTACTACATGAAAACCTTGAGCAATTAAAAAATCTATATTAGATTCGTGTTCGGTCCATACTGCACCTTTACGTTGATATTCCATACGTTTACCTAGATCATCTGTACTCACAATGAATTGAACATTTTTAAATTTCTTTAATAGATCTATATGATGCTGTGTAGGACGTTTACTTCCATTTGTATTATATCCTATTTTTACTTTACGAGGATCTAAACTATTCACTAATTTTTCAAGAAGATTAATATGCTTAGATGCCATTAAAGGTTCGCCTCCTAAAAAATTTATAAATTGTATATCTTCTAACCCCTTGACATTATTCCAAATATCGTCACTATCGAACCATTCACATTTTGCAATTTGTTTATATTGTTTAGAATCTTTATACGGTATATCTACATCTTCTAACAAATAACTATCTTTGCTCCAACTACTGCTGTATTCATACGAACATATTCTACATTTAAAATTGCAAACATTGCCTGGACGTATTTCTAAGTATTTTAAAGTAGGGTTTGTTACTGTTCCAGTCTTCATAAATTCTCTTGTAACATCTAACGCACCAATATGAGATCTTGTACTTTGTTCTACTCTATATTGTAATTCTCTAATAGGTTCAACCCAACATTTCTCACATGCAGGATGTTTTTCATTATTCAAAAATGATTGTCTAAATTCTACATACGTAGGATGATTCCATATTTCATCTAATGTAAAGTTTTTTATATTAAGTTCCTTACCGTCTGGGGCAACTAAAGGCCTTGCTTTACAACATGGTCTTGCACTTCCGTCAACTTCTATATCGTTTTGCATAAAAGGCAATGCACAAAAGTTACATTTGCTTAAAAATTCTGTTTCTATCATTTAAATTGCTCCGCAAACGGATCGAATTCAGCACCGCACTTCATACTACAAACTTTTAATTTACCATCTGCACAACTAGGCTTTGACCAACTATTTTGTATATCCTCAAAAATCCCTGTAGCAAAAACTTTATCAAGACCGTTGCGAGAATCGAGTGCAGATTTGTTGGGTATAAAATCCCATATCTGTTCTACCTTAGGATCTTTATGCCACCATTTATACATTCGTCCTGCGGTCCAACAACAAGGTAATGCTAATCCTTCTGCTGTGATAAACAAACTATTTTCTTTTTTAACTTT
>CENW01144070.1_pt1 | contig 25987 bp, 30 predicted proteins | sample 530241 | NCBI WGS metagenome assembly CENW01 (sample SAMEA2619818, study PRJEB7988) | marine metagenome | isolation source: saline water (ENVO:00002010), including | reverse complement strand
ATGTCAACAAACAAGATTACCGGAATGGGTGATCCAACTGCTGCTCAAGATGCCGCTACAAAAACTTATGTTGATGGGATACTTGGAAGTGCCACATCTGCGGCGACTTCTGCGGCAGCGGCCTTAGTTAGCCAAAATGCAGCGGCGACAAGTGCCACAAATAGCGCGACTAGCGAAACAAATAGCGCAAATTCAGCGACCGCATCGGCGGCAAGCGCGACACAAGCGGCGGCTTCATTAGATGAATTTGATGATACATACCTTGGTCAAAAAAGTAGCGATCCGACAGTAGACAACGATGGTGATCCGCTTGCGACAGGGGCGCTCTATTTTTCGACCTCTGCTAATCAGTTAAGAGTTTACAACGGAACCTCATGGCAAGATGCCGGAAGCGCTGTAAATGGTACGAGTCAAAGATTTACCTATACAGCGACAGCGAATCAAACGACATTTTCCGCAACTTACGATGTAGGTTTTTGTGATGTATATCTAAACGGAAGTAAATTGCTTGTCGGTACAGATGTAACCGCGACAAGTGGTTCGAATGTTGTTCTCGCAACAGGCGCCGCAGCGGGTGATATTGTCGATATTGTTTGTTTCGGCACTTTTAGCGTAGCCAATACTTATACGCAAGCGGCAGCAGACGCTAAGTTCGCAATACAATCAAATAATCTTAGTGATTTAGCAGACGCAGCAACCGCTAGAACAAATTTAGGTCTTGGCACGATGTCAACGGCTGCAACAGGAGATTATGCTGCGACAGCCAACAACCTATCAGACCTTGCGAGCGCTTCTACTGCCTTGACGAATTTAGGTGTAACTAGCACCGCAGCAGAGCTAAACAAGTTAGACGCTTTAACAAGAGGCTCTATTATTTACGGTGATAGCTCTGGCGCTACGGCTGAATTAACTAAAGGTACAGCTAATCAGGTGCTTACCTCAGACGGCACTGACATCAGTTGGCAAGACGCAGCCGGAGGCGGTGCAACTGAAATACTGACAGCAGGTAATATTGTTGATCTAAACGATGGTAATTATGGGCCGTTAGATTGGGATACTGCGAAAGGTTGGAAGATGGCAAGCACCACTTACCAATTTTTCGGAAGAGTTGGTAATGCACAAAATAATTATCATCAAACGGGTAATACTTTCGGTGGTGTTTTGCCAGGTGGTTACAATCAGGGTGGAAGCTCTGGCACTCAATGGATGACTTACGGATTAATATGTACGCCATCTACAAAAACGGTAACGCTTTCAACTGGTTCAGGCAATGTTTTAGATTCTCTTTTCGATAACACAAGTGCGCCAGGTTCTTACAATAGCACAATGTGTTTTTATGGAATTGAAGGCTATAACGGTGTTCTTTGCGGAGGCCATGTAGCTTGGCCTGGACAGTCCTCTTATGCGTTTGGAACATTGCGAGGAGAATTTAGCCGCAGCACTGGAAAAATGAGCACGAGTGCTTTCGTAACTACCGTTACAGGTGCGGATCACGGCACTAATGGTCAGCCGATGTCTATACCTAACAACGGTGGTAATACCGCAAACTCACCTTACGGATATGGCTTGATAGTCGGTTATGACCAAAATAACAGCAATAAAGCCTCATATAGAGTTGTTAGTTATCAAGGTAGCGGTTACGGCACTAGTTACAGTGGGTTGACAGAGTGTCCAGGCACTAACACTTCTACTGTGGACAAGGTGGCGATGTTTACCCAACCTGCTGTATATAACGGTGCTTTTCCAGACGCTAGTTATGATGTGCCTGTCCAGATTGCGCATTATGGCACGGCTAACGGTTATTCATGTATAGCAGTGAATTATACCGGAGCTGTTAGCGGTCAAATAACTAGCGGTTTTGATAGAACACAATATTATTATCAAATAGGCTTCTTAGTAAAAAATCCAAGCGGAGCCGGAGTCAAGACAATAGTTTATGACTATAACAAACAATGTTCTATATGGACGGCTTACAACTCCGCTCCTACATTCGTAGGCCCTGTCGCTATGCCTTTCAATATTGGCTCTTACGGGCGTATAGAAGGCATTCAACCTACAGGTGTTGAGAACGAGTGGTTTACTTATTGGGGCTCAAGTGCTCCATTGGCTTCTGGCAACTCGTACATAACGCAACGATTAGTGAAATTTAAAATTAATTACACTACTGGGGAATTTTACGATGTTAAGTCAATAATGGTTCCTCACGAAACTGCGTTATTTGGTAGCGCTATTGGTTTTATGACGAGATGTTGGTTGTTGTATGGTGATGACGGTACATCAGCAACGCCAACAGGAATACTGTGGTGGAGACTTGAATATAACACTAACTCGTTTTGGATTACAGATTATCCGGCTAATTCAGACTGGACTACTTGGACAACTTACTAGGAGGTTGCATGGCATCGACATTAGCAGAATTCAGAGCCGAAAGAGATGCGGCTTTGCAAAACACTGACTGTCTTTATCTTGCGGATTTACAGGAAAAATTAAATTTAAATGAAGGAAGTATTGCAACGCTTAATATTTATAGACAAGAGTTGCGAGATGCGACAGTTGGCGTCACAGACGATAACGTGTCTGATGCTGTTCTTCCAAAACCCGTTGATCCATTAATAGCCGCTTTTTTAAAAATCGAGCTTTAAGCTTTAAGGAGCTGACATGACAAGAGCGCGAGATGTCGCAGATGCGGCTGTAAATATAAATATATTAGATGGTTTACCCGCTACGTTGACATCTACTGAGTTGGGTTACTCTGATGGCGTAACGTCAGCGATACAAACTCAAATTAACAACAAGCCGAGTACGTCAAATCCTACTTTCGCGGGTTTAACATTGTCTGCCGCGTTGACAGGAGGAGATCAAACAGTTGGTGCGGTAAATCTGAAAGATTACGGAGAGGTGACTAACGACCTAATTAATGTAAACGGCACAACAGATATTGATTTGACTGTTGGAAATTCAGTGCAAGCCACCGTAACAGGAAATACAACTTTTACGTTTTCTAACCCTGCCTCAAGAACGGAGCCTAACCAGACCATAACGGTTACAGTCGCAGGTGGAAAATTTTTAGTTAATGGTGTATCGCAAGGTACGATTACCATGTATCACGGCTCTACATATATTTTCGATCAAAGCGATGCGAGTAACGCAACACACCCATTACGCTTTTCAACGACCAATGACGGTACGCATGGCGGCGGTTCTGAATATACCACGGGTGTCACGGTAAACGGTACGCCAGGAACAGCAGGTGCTTATACGCAAATAGTCGTTTCCAATAGCACTCCAACACTTTTTTATTATTGCAGCAGTCATAGCGGTATGGGCGGCACTTTTAATATTTATGCACCGCTTACGTTATCAGGTTTTGTTCTTAAATTGACAAATGGCGGCAACCATACAGTAACTTGGCCTACGACAAAATGGGCAGCGGCAACTGCGCCAACACTGACATCAAGCGGTACAGACATTTTATGTTTTATATATTGTGACGGTTCTTGGTACGGATTTACTGCGGGATTAGCTCTAGCATGACAAGCATAAGAACAGCAATGTTAGCAACCTCTGGCACAAGCGGAGAAAATTATTATGTGAGTAGGTTTCATTCACCTGCTGCTAGTGGAAGCACTAATGCTAATAATTGGGGAATGTCCATCATTACTGGTGCTGATGGCAATATGGTTTGGCAGTTTAATTCTAATTGGGGTAGCAATAATGCTAACAGATGGTTGTGGGTTGTAAATTTTTCACACGATGATGGAAGCATAATCAGCAGTTGTAGATTTGACAATGAAGAGTGGGATGGCGGTTGGTATGGTTCTTGTTACGATCCGCGCTCAACTCGTATATTTGCAGGTGGTAATGGCTTTAAACACACGGGCGGTCAAACAAGTAAGTGCTTGATTCCACAAACATCGCAACCGTCAGTTGGCACACCAGTAGGAAGTGTTTCTGGTTACAAATTAATGGAAAATGAAAATAGTGCTAATTTACGTTCGCCTTTGATTGACAACTATACCAGTGGTGTTGGAGGTGAAACATGGATGATGCAAGCCGGAAACCTAAATTGTGCAAGGTTTAAGTTTGACAGTAGTAATTCATGGAGTCCTATTTCATTAGGTAAGGCTACATGGTTGTACTACGAAGCTCGATGTTGGGCTGCATCACCACAGAGAAATAGCACTTGGTTTTGGGCGTTAGCCGCGCAAGGTAACAATGCTTACGCTTTGAAATGCAATTATGGTTCGGGTGCAAGCGGTTCTATAGGAGCTATATATTTTCAGGGTGTTCAGACAGCGCAGGGTAACGGTTATCCAAGATTTGCCTATTCTGACACCTCAAAACATATTGACACAGGCGGTAATTTTCATTGGGCAGTAAGAAAGAATACAAGTCCTTATCAGCATTTGTGGATAGGAAGAAACACAACATCAGCAGTAACAACTCACAACCAACTTAATACTAAAAATACATGGGGTTATGGGGCAGCAGAAGTAATGGGTAATGCGCCAATGACTCAAGTGTTGTCGGATGGTAGCGCTCAATTTGTAGTAACAGAGGTCAAATATGTGCAAGCAAGCGGTTACTATCAGGTGATATTCGTAATATTTAAGGTAGACAATACAAAAGCTGTGACACAAGCGTTAGCAATTTATCCTGAATATATGAATACATATAACTGGTATGCCTCACAGCAGTTTTTTCATCTAAGCGAGGATGAAGAGTCTTTATATTTTACTTATTACATTGAAGGCTCAAATCAGAATACCTATGACCCGTACTTGTGGAAATTGCCTATAGACTTTTCAAAGATAAGTAATCAAACGGTATCTAATCATAAAATATACGATTTTCTTGGGGCTACTGGTTCGGCAGGTACGAATCCCGCCGGATACAATTATGTTGGTAGAGCAGACATTTTTGACGCTGATAGTTTGTCAACAGCGTATGGGAATAACAATACTGCAACAAAATCAGATAATAACACAACAGCAACAACGTATACCGTTAATAACCCGCCAACTACAAGTGTAACGGCAACAACGAACGATTTATAGGAGCGTAATTATGTTAGTGAAAATAGTAGATGGCAGCGCACAAAATTATTCGCTCTCACAATTAAAAACGGATAACCCTAACACTAGCTTTCCAGTAAACATGACTGCTGACCAGTTAGCGGAATTTGACTGTTACGAGGCGGTTTATACCGAAGTGCCTACGATAAATTCCGCAACTCAAAAAATAGTGACCAGTAGTACGGCTACATTAATTGATGATGTTTGGACATTTACTCACAGTGCTGAAAATTTAAGTGCAGATGAAAAATCAGTTGTTGATAGTAATGCTGCTTATAGTGTTAGAGAAAAACGAGATGCTTTGTTAGCTGAAACTGACTACTTAGCGTTATCTGACAATACTCTCACAGATGAAATGAGAACCTATCGTCAAAGTCTGCGAGATATAACGAGCTTATCTAGTTTTCCGCATTTGGAGGACTCTGATTGGCCGGAAAAGCCATGAGTTATGAACGCTTTTATTTTAATTTTGATAATCGGAGGAATTGCTGCAATAACAGATTGCAATGATGGATTGTGTTTTGAGCAAAAATCTACTTGCGAACGGTTTGCTCAAAGAATAATTATAAATTCGATCAACACAAACATCAGCGCAATGTGTGAAAGGATCGAACAATGATCGGTGAAGCCATGCTTGCCATTAAAGCGCTCGATTCTGCGTTTGTGATGGTACAAAGCGCTATATCTCGAAAAAAAGAAGTCGAGGATATGGCCGGAGAAGTTGGCAAATTTTTTTCTGCCAAGAAAAAAGTTGAAGAGCATATTGCAAATGCACGGCAAGCCGGCAACGAAGATTTAATGGTAGGTAGCGCATTAGAGGAAGCTATAACCATCGATCAGCAAGAAGAGCGGATCGAGAAGATGATGAAAAAAGTAGGCGATTATTACTCAAGGAAAGGGCAAACCCATCGTTGGGTAAAAATTAAAAAAGAAGCGGCTAAAATCGAAAAGAAACGAGCAATAAAAGCAAAAGAGAAAGCAAATCGCACTAGGCAAGATGAATTATTTATCAAGGATCTGAGTTTAGTATTAGGTGTTTTGGTCGGCGGATTGTTTATAACAGCGGGGATATTATTTTTGATTTTTGGTTTTTCGGCTGAGTGAGAGTAATATAAACAGCACTAAATTAATGATAAATAGGATATTTATTGATGGAAAAAGATAATACGGGAAGGATGCCCACAACGGCAATTTTAAGAGCAGCCACTAAATATTCGCTTGAGGCTTACAACGACGAAATTGCCGGTGCTTTAAAGATAGAAAATAAGTTAGCGAGCTCAACCGCTTTCTTTTTGCACGATGAAGAATTAGGTATGGATGTGTTGGTTCATAGAGGCACTGAAAGCGCCCGTGATTGGCTTTTCAATTTAAGCGCAATACCTGTAAGAGTTTGCAAGAGATGGGTCCACGGCGGCTTTGCGGCGGCACACATGGCCATATGGCGTAAGTGCAAGCAACACTTGGATCCTGGCAAAAAGTTATTGATAACAGGCCACAGTTTAGGCGGCGGAATGGCCGAATTATCAGCCTTAAAATTGGCTACGAAAGAAAACGGTTTTGGCAACATCAATTTAGTGACGTTTGGAAAGCCAAACACGATGTTGAAAAGGAAAACGCGTTACAAAATGGACCATTTAGCGGGGCATTTGTCCGTAATAAGTGGCTCTGACATCGTGACACGAATACCGCGGTTTTTGTTTTGTCCAGACGCAAATCAACAATCGCTGTATTTAGGTAATGATGGAAATGATTACGTCGATTGTGAACGTGATTTTATGTTGGCTGATTGGAAAGCCGGCGATGCAATTAGCGATCACGACATGAAATTGTACGCTGAACGAATGAAGCCACACACATAGAGGATATTGCATGAGATATGCCGCGATTTGTTTAACGATGATGCTTGCTAGTTGTACGACTGTTGAAGGTGTAATGGAAGCGGAATCCATTTATTGCAGCCAAATTTACAAGGGCGTGCGTGCTGTTGGCCGAAGCGCATTATCGGCAACTACTGGGGTGGTCGTGAGCGACGTATGCGACCAGATTGATTCCATAGTTTCTGCTTCTGCCGAAGAGGAGGAAAACGCCTCGAGCGTAAGCAAAAGCGATGGCTGATCTACGTTTAATCATACAAGTGTGGTTGGCGCTACAGTGAAGGGCATATTAAAAGCGTTAGCCCCGAAGTTAGTTGACGTCGTAGCGTCATCGAATCCTGTAGCCGGCACAGTGTTAAAAATGGCAACTCGTAAACTTGGGATGCCTGAAAATAGCACGCCGGAACAGATCGAGGATGAAATAGAGCGTAATCCAGAAAAAGCGGCATTAATCAGCGATGTAGAGCAACAAGTAAAGGTAATGAATATTGAGCTCGAAAGTTACAAAACAGAGGTCGACGACAGAAAGCACGCTCGGGAGACTTTTAAAGACGATTGGACTCCAAAAGTGTTTGGCGTTTTGGCTCTCATACTTTACGGGGCTTATGTCATGACAGTAACGCTCATGCCACATGATGCCAACGACGAGACTATTATCTCGTTGGTGCTCGGTCAATTATCAGGAATATTAGGCACGATGGCCGCATTTTGGTTTTCGGGCTCAAGCACGAATAACAGGAAATAATTAATGGCACTTGATCCAGTAACAGCGTCAGCGCTACAAGCCGGTATAAAAGCGGTCGGCCAATTTCTTGGTAACGATCTTATGGATCGTCTTTTTGGGAAATTTTTTGGTGGTGGTGGCTCTGATTTGCCGCCTCTAACACCGGAACAACAGGCTGCTTTAGAGGTTAGTAATGCCTTAAATATGGCTCAAGGCGATCTCTATGGCGATACGAATAATGAAGGGTTTTTAGAGACAGTTGGGCCTACGTTTGAAGAGGCCGTCAGGAAGGTGCAAGCCCTCGATGACTCGGACGAAAAAACAGAATTACTTAGCGTATTAGCAAGTAACACACCTTACAATTTTACGGAATTAAGACCGGAATTAGATATTCTTGAACCTAGCGTCGATTTCAGTGGTATCGATACGAGCGGCCTTGAGAATATGGGGCCAAAAACGCTTGACCAACTGACACCGCCCGAAATTTACGAAACCTACAAAGATCGAAAAATTGACGATTTAATCACTGATTTTCCAACCGATGAAGGCGGCAAATATCCTTTCGAATTTGTGCGAGCCATATTAATCAACTCGGCTAATGAAGGTGATAAAAACGCTGCACAAATACTTATTAACAGTGGTGTGCCTATCGATGGCGGTCCTGGAGCGTTTGGCGGCGCAGATGGCGGCATGGGTCCGTCGCAAGGAACCGGTCCAACCGGTCCAACCGGTCCAAGTGGTCCAAGTGGTCCGTCAGGCGGCAAAGTCGGCAATCAGGGCAATCAGAATCAAAACAATCAGAATCAAAACGACAAAAAGAAAGACGACGACAAGATAACTAACCAAAATAATTCTGGTAATAATGATACTGGCGGCAACGAAAACACTAATTTATGCCCTACTGGATTTCGCTACGATGCAAACCTAGATCAATGTGTTCCTATCGTCGATATTGGCGGCCTTAATCCGCTGCCTGAGATTGACCAACCGACAGCACAGTTGCCTAGACCGATGTTTGCTGTTGCCCCGCGCAACGTTGTCAAAATTCCTGATTCAACACCAATATCGAGCACGCTATTCAAGACAGAGATAGGGCGCATAGATAGTCCTGCAAGAACTCTGTTCGACAATGTGCTCCCACGAAATTCAATGCTAACGAGAGGCCGTTATGACTTATCTTGAGCTTATTAATGGCGTTTTGCGACGGTTACGCGAAAACACAGTCGCAACAGCAACGGAAACTGATTATTCGAGATTGATCGGTGATCTTGTCAACGATGCTAAAAAGACGGTCGAGAAATCGTGGGAATGGTCCGCTCTGCGGAATACCGTGACATTAAACACTGTAAGCGGAACTTACACCTACGCGCTGACCGGTGCGGGTCAAGATTCAATATTAAAAGACGCGATGAATGACACTTCTAACTTGTTTCTTAGACAACGAACAAAAACGTATTTTAATACGCAATTTTATAATGGAACTCCGGCAAGTGGCACGCCCAATTATTTTACATTTAACTCAACAGATGCGAACGGAGACATACAAGTTGATGTTTATCCGAAGCCTGATGGAGTTTACGCGTTACGTTTTGATCTTGTCACGCCGCAAGCGGACCTCACCGCTGACGCAACAGCGCTAAAGTGTCCGAGTAATCCGGTGTTGCAGCTTGCTTATGGCATGGCTTTACGAGAGCGAGGCGAGACAGGCGGACAGAGCGCACAAGAACAGTTTGGTATGGCGAATATTGCATTGTCAGACGCTATTGCAATTGACGCGAATAAATATCCCGATGAAATGACTTTTCAGGCTTGCTAACGATGGCGCAACCTTTACAAAACATAACTATTAGCGCTCCAGGATTTGCGGGTATTAACACGCAAGATGCGCCTTTGATGCAAAATCCTAGTTTTGCAGCCATCGCCGACAATTGCATTATTGATAAGGAAGGCCGTATTGCGTCACGCAAAGGTTACAGCATGGTATCAAGCAATGGTGCGACTGTGCTTGGTTCTAGTGCCGGTATTGAGTCTGTAGGGGAGTTCGTGCAAACAGACGGAAGTAAGATAGTGTTTTCCTGCGGAAACAACAAGATCTTCAACGGAACTAGCACGTTGGTAGATAAAACTGGCGGGGCAACTATTACCGCTAATAATTGGCAAATGGCTTCACTTGCTAATAAATTTTACCTATTTCAACGTGACCATGCGCCGTTAGTCTACGATCCAAGCACGACAAATCTCACCACTATAGCAGCGCATCCCGCTGTTGCCGGAACTCCAATTGAAGGCAATATTTGTTTAGCTGCTTTTGGTCGACTGTGGGTTGCTGATGTTACTGGCAACAAGCAAACAATTTACTGGACTGATTCGCTTAATGGCTTGATATGGACGGGTGGCTCGAGCGGTAGTTTGGATCTTACAACTGTGTGGCCTAATGGTTTTGACGAGATAACGGCGTTAGCTGCACATAACAACTTTTTAATTGTTTTTGGAAGGCGATCAATTGTTGTTTATGGGGGAGCAAGCGATCCGGCGACAATGACGCTTACTGACACCATCCTTAATATAGGATGCGTTGGCCGTGACGCAATCGCGACAACTGGTAAAGATCTAATGTTTTTAGACTTTTCAGGTGTTCGATCTTTGTCTCGTACAATTCAAGAAAAGTCAGCGCCAATTGGTGATGTTTCTCGTAATGTAAATTCCGAAATAAAATCTCGCGTACAAGCCGAAACTGGCGACATAAAAACAGTCTACGATCCAAATAATGCGTTTCTCTTAGTCAATTTCCCGACTGTGGGTGTTGTGTATTGTTTTGATACGCGATATCCGTTGGAAAATGGAAGTTACCGCACTACTACTTGGACCGGTATGCAACCATTATCTTTTACAATTACTGATGCTGATGATCTTTATATCGGTGTTGCAACGGGATTAGCAAAGTACGATTCCTATACAGACGACACTGGTAGTTATGGTTTGCAGTATTTTTCACACCCGCTTTCATTTGGCGACTCATCACGACTCAAATTTCTGAAAAAAGTCAACGTAACGACTTTTAGTGGAGAAAATTCAAATGTCACATTGAATTGGGCCTATGATTACAAAGGTGATTATAGAGTTGGTGTTTATGCCTTGCCTAATTTTGTTGCGGCGCAATACAACATTAGTGAATTCAATACAACAGCGGAATATTCAAGTGGTGCGTCATTAATAAACACACAAAAAGTGAATACGGGCGGTAGCGGTTCTGTTGTACAAATCGGCGTGACAACAACTATTAACGGAACGGAAATCGCGTTTCAAGAATTAAACATACAAAGCACAATCGGGAGGATTAACTGATGAGCTCTTATACCCCTAGTTATGCGTGGAGTTCTTTCGATTCGCTCCCGAGCGGAAACCCCAATAAAATTGTGAAAGCAACGGCCATAGGCGTTGAAATGACAAACATACAAACTGCGGTCAATTCGAAAGCAGACAGCGCATCGCCAAATTTCACAGGCGCGACGACAATGGCTGATCTGACTGTATCAGGCACGTTCACCGTTGCAACAATTGATGGAGGGACTTACTGATGACGTTGGAAGAGTTAGGTAATTTAATATCGGGAGGCGTCCGTGCAGGTAAAGACTTCTTGCAAGATTACGGCACGCTTGTTGGTGCGGCCGGACAAATAGCAAATCAAAACGCAGCGGTACAGTCATACGAAAATATGGCTGACGATGCGAAAAAGATGATTAGAGAAGATATCTATCCAGAGGTTTCCTCTGCTTCGTCCTTTAAGCCATTTGCTGTAAGTGCTGCGCCAGGATCCGTATCTACAACAGCAACAGGCGGAACAACATTTAATTTATCGCCGGAGCAACAAGCGGTCGAAAAGTCTTTGCGAACTGGCGGAATGGATCTGTTGAACGCGGTTCTAGGCAATCAGACTGATCCAGTGACCGGTGAAGTCACACAGAATATGCGTAGCGATCAAGCTGCATTGATAAATCTTCTTAATGATCCATTTAAACAGGAAAATTTAGCCAAGACAGAGCAAACGATGTTTGATCGATTGCAAGCGCTACGCGCTCCCGAGCAAGGCCGCGCACAAACAGCGCTGACAAATCAGTTAATTGGTCAAGGCCGTCAAGGATTACAGACATCAGCTTACGGCGGTACGCCAGAGCAACTTGCGCTCTCCAAAGCAATTGAAGAACAAAGAAGTGCTGATGCCATTAGTGCAATGGGACTTGCGCGTCAAGATGCACAACGTATCTCTGATAATCGATTGCAAGCCCTACGTCAGCAAGTGCTCGAAAAAGATCTTGGTGGTCGATTGGCCTCGCAGTTCTTGGACGATTCTTATAGACCAACTGAAGCGCTACTTGCAGCAACACAGCCATCAATTAATTTGGCTGATATTGCGACCGTAGCGGGTCGACAACGAGCCGGTTACGGCACAGAGCTCGCTAAGATGTTCCTAGATTACGATTTAGGCAATCGAGGTGCAGCAACAAATATCAGAAATCAGACGATGGAAGGTATTTTCAAGCTCTTAGCGGAACAACAGCGTGCAGCGGGTAATGTTGCAGCCGCACAAGCGGGAGCCGGTGATTCGTCCGATGGTAATTTTTTCCAAAATCTTTTTGATAACTACATAAATCGTTATCCGAATTAAAGAGGCTCTAACATGACAAGTTTATTAGAAAGGTTACGAAGCGGTGTCACGGATATCATCGAAACCGAAGATCAAAAAGCCTTACGACAAGCATCCGAGCGAGAGCTTGCGGCGCGACCTTTGCGTGACAGGGGGCTTCCTGTTGGCTTAAATCTGATTAGCGAGATTGCCGGCGGAGTTCCAAGCACAGTCGAAGCTGTGCGACAGGCCGGTATGTCTTTTGGTATGCCTTTGCAAACTGATAGCGAAATGATGGAACAGGCTTTTGCTAATTTTGAAGATACGCCGGAAGGTCGAGCACGCACAATTAACGCAGTTAGAGCTATAGATCCAATTCGAGCCGCGGGTCTGGTCGACATATTCCAACAACGTGATAGAGAGGCAGAGTTGCGAGCACAAGCTGATGCTGACCGATTACAACAAAGGCAATTGACCGATCAACAAATCGCGACCTCTGCGGCGCAAGCACAAAGTTTATTAGCTAACGCAGAGGCCAACCGAGCCGGAATTGGCTTTGATGACCGTCGAATTACAATTCTTGAAGATGAATTTGGCATTACAAAAGAGCTACATGATCTTGCTACGGAAGATCGTCGAATCGAAATGGACACAAGTTCGGGAGCCATAACAAGTGCTTTTGATGCGATTAGACAACTTCCAGGAGGCGAAATTTATGCTGATATGCGACAGAGTAGCTTTCCTTTAACATATCAGGGCGCACAACAAGCATGGGCGCTATATGAGGAACTAGCGAAGCCGACAGAAGTTGCTAGAGATATCTTTATTGACACGATTGTTGATATGGAAAAGACGTTACCAAATGGAGAAACGAATCCGTATTTTGGTATGCCGCTCCGTATTATGTTTGATAAAAACGACGAAAGTTACAGTCATGTGTTAGGCGTTGACGAGTCAATTGCGGAACATAGTGCCGGCGGAACATTTGCGGGGTCATTAAGAGCTCCCGCCGGTCAATTGATGCCAACTGAAAATTTTGACACTAAACTTCTTGCTGACAAAATAATTGGTTTAGCTTTCGATCCTAATCTCGAGAGCGTTGTCGGTCCTACTGACAGGTTTGGTAGAGCTATCCTTGCTCAAATTCCTGGTGGAGCAGTCGAGCAAGCTGAGTTAGTCGATAGAATTTCAAGACAGCAAACACAAGGCATTTTGCCGTTCATCAGAGCACTAGCTCCGGTGACAGAGGAAGATGTCAAAATATTAGAGGCGCTTGAGCTAGGTCTACGTGATAAGCAAGACGTATGGATGCGAATGACGTTGCAAGAAAAGTTACCTAAAGCCTTAAATATGATGTACAACGCTTTAAGTGATAACAATATGGCTCAAGCCGGCGCACAACGCGCTGCAATTGAATTTGCTAGTCGAGCTTATGCCGCGATAAACGATAATCCAAACACCAAAATATTTGATACAGGTAAATATTCAACAACAAACGCGTTGAGAGATGCGTTCGCTTTGTTGCCAAAAGCCTCCGACATCAACATCGATGAATTCAATGAAAATATCTACAGTTGGAAGGGTAGAGCAATCAATGACTCTATGATTCGACAAATTGCCGGCGATAAAGTCGACTTTAATACCACTGACAGAGAGCAGTTGCAGCAACAAGTCGAGAAATTGATGAGCGACGAAGGCATACAACTTATCCAGAGGTAACTAGCATGGCAGACCCGACTGTTGACGCAATAATGAATTACAACCCAAATAGCGATCCCATAGCCTCGGTCGCTGAAAATATGGGTATCAACGAGTATAACGCTCAAAAGAAAGGCTTTTTAGGACGTCAAGCCGCGGGTTTCAAGCAGCGTTTTAAAGAGGCCGAGCAATCATTATCACAACTAGCGTCCATGGGTTTTGAAGGCACTGGCATCATACCCGAGGGCTCTACAGCGCGTTTAACAGAGTCTATTGCAAAGCAACGTGAAGAATACCAAATGTCGCCCAATTCTCGCGGTAATTTGTTAGGCGAGGTTATGGCTGATATCGTAATGACGTTGCCGGCGTTAGCAATTACAGGGCCGGCTGCTCTGTCACGGGTGGGTCCGTCTGCGGCCATTGGTGGCGGTTTAGGTATGACTCGTCCAGTTTACAGTCAAGACGACATCAATTTTTTTAATCCTGAACGAATGAAAAACGTGACTTACTCCGCTCTTGCCGGCGGTGCGGGTACGGCTGTTGTAAATAAAGTATTGCCTTATGCACAAGCGGCTATAACAGAAAAAGTCATGGGCGCTCCGAGTTATCTTGCTCGAACTCGCTCTCTTGAAGGCATAGAGGCACAAGCAGCAAAAGAGGCAGTAGACGCCGCTAAAAAGTTTAATACCTTCGTTACGCCGGCCGAAGCTACGCGAGACGCAATCGCGCAAGGCAGAGAGGCGAGAACCTTTCTATTTCAAGGCGCAAAGCGAAAATTAGCGAATAGATTAGCTGAGAGATCGCGAATAGTTGATAAGGAAATGGATAAGATTATGTCGGCTCTCGTTCCAAAGGGGCGCGAGGCATTTCTGGCGGCGCGACAAGAATTAAAAGACGAGGTGTTTAACACACGAACTTTTGGATTAACAACAGACGATCTGCTTACGGGTTCACCCTATCCTGAAATAATGAGAAAGGCTAAAGGTATAATGGATAGCGAAACTGGTGTGGCGTTTGTTGCAAGAGAAGGCGGTACGCCTGTTGTTCCTGGCACAATCGCTGAATTTGATTTGATGCGTAGATCGATTGATACACTGATAGATAAAGCGAAGCCTAAAGGTAAAAGTATAGCAGCCTTAACAGAGGCGCGTAGATTCGTCACCGATGTTGCTGACGTAATGAGCCCAAACTATAAAATTCTACGCAACATGAATCAGCAATTAGCGTTTAGAGATAAAATTACAGCAGCAATCGGAAAAGTACGGCCTGATGGCTCTCGAGCCGGTACGTTTTATAAAGAGTTTATGTTGACGCCAGAAAAATTTGCCAACTTTATGAGGCAGATCGACAATATCCAAGATGCTTCGGTCAGAAATACAATCAAAAGAAACGTCACAGCCCTTCGCCCGTTACTGAAAGCATTACACGAATCGCCGCTTGAGTCTGTTATGGGAAAAACTGGTCGATATCTCGAAGCTAAAGCATCGGGTGTCGGAGGCATAACAGGTATTGCGGTTAATCAAGGTAGCAATATGGTTTCCGGCGCGTTAGACAAACGTATCGTTGATTTCATAACCGATCCTAGTTGGTATGACAATTGGGTTGCAAAAGGCGCCAAAACTGTTCAAGAAAAAAACGGGCATTTGATGACGGCATTTTATGACTATCTTGCGATGGTCTCGCCACAAACCTCTGTCGCCATTCAACAGCAAGCCCTCGATACAAATAGGGCTCTCGAGGAAGGCGTGCAAAGACAGCGCAGAGGCCAGAGACCGTACTAATGTACGATTATAATTTTAAGCTCGAGCGTGTGGTAGATGCAGATAGTCTACGCGGTTCACTCGATCTTGGCCTTAATGTGTGGCTCCACAACGTCGATCTTCGTTTATTTGCGATTGACGCCCCTGAGACACGTTCTCGAGATAAGATGCACAAACGTCATGGCCTTACTGCCAAAAAGTATGTCGAGGATATGCTTGAGGTTGGCAAGACATATCGCATAAAAACTTTTAAAGATACTCGAGGGAAATTTGGTCGCGTCTTGGCGAAAGTCTATCACAAGGGATGGTCACGACGTTGTTTGAATGAAGAGCTTTGCCTTAAACACCTAGCAGTACCTTACCATGGGGCTAGTAAGGATGATGTCAAAAAGGCTCACAAAAGCGCTCTAAAGGCGCTGTTAGCGGCTAAGAATATACCGCTTGTCGAATTAAAAAAGTGACCGTAAAATTGCTGCCTAAGTGTAATGGTGTCGGTATTAATTTAGTAGGTCTAAAACTACCCCAAACCTACCCCAAACCTACCCCAAAACTACACCTAACTCGATTTTGCTGTTTGTAAGTCATTGATTATTAAGACATTTAAATAGCCCATTGAGCTATTGGGCAATTTTTTTCTTCTTTATAATCAGTTACTTACAACCTCTAAAATGCAAAAGGGCAAAAAGGGGCAAAGCAATTTTACGGTCGGGCATTATAAGCTAATTAATGCCTAATTTACTACTATTCGCATTAGCTATTGCAGTACGCACAATATCGCTTTGCGTCCTGGTTATTAGCTGTTGCTTACGCGGTAAAACATTGCTTGGAACGACAGGAACTTCATGGTCATAAATCCGTAAAACTTGCTCTGATTTATGGCCGGAAGCCTGTTGTTTTGTTGCGCCTCGTTCTGCCGGCACAAAGTTAGTTATAGTCGTGTGCTTGATTGTGTGGAACGTGAAGCCAAACTTCATATCCATACCAAGCGACGCCTCTAACTTCCTTTTTGCGCGAGTGAACTGCGACTCAACACCCCAATAAGTGTACTTACCGCCATCTGGTTTACAGAGTAAGGTCGTTGGCGCAGACCTGCCTTCCTTGAGGCATCGTTCCTTGATGCGGTTGTAGCGACTTAATGCTCGTTCAAGCCACTCGTCAACGTCCTCGTTGTATTCCTTGTACTGCGTTACACCAGATACTTTTTCCTGTGTTATTTTGATGCCTTTTGGCTCAAGCTGTTCAGGGGTCAATGAACGCATATCTCCCATCCTAGCTATCAACAAATAAGCTCCAACACAATACAGGTCGCCAATTTCTGACAAGTGACGTCTAAGCCCTTCAAATTGCCAATCTTCAATGATCGTGGTTTTTGCAGGATTCTTAGGCACTTTTAAGCTAGTGCAAACTAGCTGTTGACAGTACCCGAGAGCCGCACCCCAATCAAAAAGTCTCTGTAACAGCTTTCGTTCCTTGAGAGCCATTGTTCGAGATCCAAATGCACTTGAGGTTAAACCGTTCCCGTCCTTTTGGCGCAATTCGAGATATTGCTTTACGTCTGGTAGCTTGTAAGCATCAAGCGGTTTCTCGCCAAAATGCTTTCTGAGCGGAGCAATCTCATATCCGTGATTCTTGCGAGATGCTATGCTCAACCTTTTAAACTCAGCGGAGTCCTTCCACATTTTCCAAAGATCATCCAAGATTAATTTATCCTCTCGGTTGACCAATTCCTTTTGTAGTTTTCGCCACTCTTGCCAAACTGTACTCATCGGCTCGTCTTTATGACATAACGCTCGCTTCCTATAGGCTATAGATCTATCAGGCCGATAAAAATGCCAACGGTAATACCAACTATCTTTGCCTTTGGGTACAGACACACCTTTCGGCGCTTTCTTTCTACTCATAACATTTACCCTCACTTTGCGGCGAAACTGCACCGCGGTTAGTAACGGCGTTCCATGCCACGACGACTTTGACCTTTTTTTTGCTTTCCCTAGAAATAAAAAAGTCAATGCCTTCCAATGCCAAAAACCGGCACTGGTCATTGACGCGCTTGTAGCCCGTCAAATACTCCAATTCGTCTTGAGTGAGAAATCCGCTCAAAGAGGCCGTCCTTTCGCGAAACAGGCGACGGCAACCTGAGAGGCACGGGTTATGAAGCCGTGAACGCTGTGGGAATGATAATTCAATGTGCGACCTTTTGCATATCTTCATCAAGCAAGTGGCGTATAATTTCTCCAGGATCAGTTCCATTTCTCTTAGCTTTCCCTAATAGATACGCATAAGACGCCGGCATTTCGCTAAAATCTAAGACAATCTGTTTGACGCCAACTGGGGCGCTCTTCATTTCAGATTTGCCAAACAAGTCAGATACCTGATTGCTTTTTTTATTAACTTTTTTACTTTTAGCGGGTTTAATTTTGTTCCGCCTATAGTCGTCAGTCACCCTAAACACTTTGTAGCCCGTGAACAAATGCGGATGTTTTATTTGCTTTTTTACCCAAACTGGTCCGCTCTTTTGTTCGCTCAATGTGTTTACTGCGTAAGTGTGGTTTGGGGCTATTTTCCGCACATGGGTACGCACAGCATTATAAGCTCGACGGATAAAATCTCGTTGTTCGTTCAAATCCATTTTTTCCCTATCTACAGGGCTGAAAATCCAATCGGCCGAAATCACTATTGAGTAGCCGATTTCCAATTTGTCCAAATTAAACCGATTCAAAAAACCAAACTGTGTACTGTAGTTCCCTCCCCAACGCCAACCAACATTTTTCGAATAACAGTCTTTTTCGGGTTTGGGTATATCAAGATCCTTTTCCATGTCTATCTCCATAGTTAGTGTGTTGACCGTCGCATATCTGCGTCGATTAGATTGTGCAAATACTTACGCATACTCACGCGAGCGTGATACGCAGCGTCCTCTATGTACTCTTTTGCTGCGTTGTCGAGCTTAACGGACCACTTTTCGTCGTTAGCCCCGTTTTCCATTTTTCTTGATTCAGCCATCGTAGTGATAGGGTCGTTCTCTGCCTCACTCGCGTTAGCAGAGAGTCGAGTAAATCGATATCCTTTAAAAAGATCTGGCTTTTTAAGTATGTAACCGCGCCCTTTAACCTTTTTATACAAACTTCCTTTGTCGCTAGATAAAACATTAATACTGAATTTTTTTTCGTTAAAATCAGATCGCAACATTGTTCGCAAAGCGCTTTCAAAACTTCTAATATGGGTTTGCTTATCTTCGGTCGTTAGATTGCGTATATCGGTATCACAAAAAATCCATTCGTCGCTAATTGTCATGCCATAACCAATTTCCATGTCTTTTATCAGCGGTGAAAATTCTTTGAGAAACGGAAATCTCATGTACCACTTAGGCAATTTACAAGCCGCTTCCTTCTCGACCGTAGGTAATTGTAAGTTTCTTGTTACTTTCGGCATTTCAGGCTTCATTTGTTTGTCTCCGTTGAGCTTACCGATTAGACCTTTCTTTGCTGCTTGTGCCTCGATTTTGCGTTGATGGTGCGGATTTGTCTTTGTATATTGCCTCACAACTTTCTCCTCATTAGTTTGTTGTAGTAGAGCGAGCCGGCGCTTTTTCTGTCGTAAACGACCGCGCCGACTCTTTTTACGTCGACTCAAAACGGTATATCCTCGACCGTCGCTGAATCGTCATCGTTTTCTGGACCACCCACAGTTACAGTTGTCACCTCTTCGACTGATGAGGATATCGGCGTAATCGATCCAGATTTTTTCGGTTGCTGTCTTTCCTCATAAGGCTCGCTGACCGATAGCGACATAAATTTGTTACCGGCCTTACTAGTCTTAATCCAAGCAGCAATCTCGAGCTCTTTACCTTCGACGTTGATATCGCCCTTATAATCCGGTTGCGACTCTTTTTCTTTGTACTTGTTCTTAAAGAGCACGCCGCGGTTCGTATCGTCGTAATCATTTGCCATTTTTCAGATTCCTTAATTGAGTTTCCATTTTGTCGAGCTCTTCAAGGAATAAGATAACTTCCTCTTCAAGCTCAATTATCTGCTCTTCCGATGGCTCAAACCTCTGTACTACAAAGTCGCATCCTTGCGGAAAATCAGGGTTAAATGCAGCAAAATCTACAATCCTCGCGCCTGTGCATGAGCACTGAGCGATCATTTGCCGCTGATACCGTATAGGTATTCTTTTGGCGAGCATAAAATCAACGTGATTTTTCTGCCCCATACATTTGATTTCGAGTAAGCCCATCAAGTCGCCGTCCAGTTCTATAAGACCATCTGGCGAGGCGCCAAACATTAGAATCTTTGGGTGCAACATAAAGGGCGGATCCTCTACAAACAGACCGGTCCTCGCTTCGTAGGCTTCTTTCGCCTCGGGCTCGAGATCGATACCCCGCTGCATCGCGGCGGAAGTAAATTGTTTCTCGCGCTTACCGGTCAGTCGTTGGCCGACAAGCTCACGCATATAATCTTCACGCGTTTTGCTGTAGCCGGTTTTAGTCTTACTCATTAAATCGTGTACTCTTGAGGCCGTGACACATCCGAGACGTTGTGGATCGTCAGCGACATTAACTTGTTCCTTGTTAGGCGCTCTCATCAAACTTGTCCTTTAGTTCGTTTTTTAAATCTGTTAAAGCCGTTCGAGTTGCCTCGTCGAACGTCACCCATATTGATTTCAGTTCATCCATGCTTTTAGTCGCGTAGAGCGCTTTTGTTGCCGCAGCGTGCTTCGGTGTCGCTTTGGCTTTTTTCTTTGGGCTTTTGCGCTCTGGCATGGCCAATTCTGCATCATCATCAGCTTGTGGAATTCCGAGCCACGACATCAAAGAGTAGCGACGCGCATATGAAACGGCGGATCCCGCGGCTTGTGGGTCATTCTTTGGCAAAGGCATTAATAGAGTTGCCTCTAGCCATTGGCCCGATTCGTGAATTAGGCGAGTAACAACTCCGCTTTTGTCCTCAATCGACACTGGCGGCTGTATAAATGTAATGCCGGCGTCATTCAGTGGGCCTTTCACAGCCTTTATGACTGATACTAGACTTGCGTACTTGTTCTTTAAAAACGCGTTAGATTCGTCTTTTTTTGCTATTGTGAGTTGCTTTTGTGCCACTAATAACGCCTTACTGATTTTGTCTATCTCTTCGCTTTGCCGCATTTTTAACCGCTCCGTGGTTTATTTACTATTAAAATCATTAAGTTAATGGTATTACCATTAATTAGTCCGTTTAAAAAAATTATATGCCGTAGCTTTGAGCTCCAATTACACATCCGATTACGTCATCCTTGTTGGGCTTAAACACCCGATCTGGATATTGTTCGTTTGGTAGAGTGAAATAACCTTTACCTGTTAATTCAGCAAACACCAACTCTTTATCTCTTCCGTTTCTTCGTATCACTAACGCAACGTCTCCGTTATCAGGCTCAATGAGCGTATCAATTATCGCGAGAGCCCCTTGAGGCAATCTTGGCTCGGCTTCTGCGCCCTCGACCTCTAAGGCCATAGTTTGCTCACTATGCTCTTTCGGCCAATGTATGAGCTCGTTATCGTCTATGTTCCAGAAATCGCCTTTTAGCAATTTCTTTATAATATCTTTTTGTTCACCGTTCATAAGCACCACATCCACATAAACAACGTCGTTCGTTCCTGGAACAGCGTCACCGTGGCTTTTAGCTTTAACGGCTAACCGTGGGCTAAAATCAGCAACTTCGCACTCTAGTATTTCCGCGAATTGAATCGCTCGCTCGAGAGGTATTGGATTCCTACCATTGATAAAGTGACTGACGCTCGCCTGATTAATATCCATCAATTGAGCCAATTTATGATGATTGAGATTCAAATCTCCCGCCTTGCGTTGATATATCCGTTTCAACTCGGCGCTTTCTTGCTTCTCTGTAATATTCATATTTCAAAATACTAACAGTATTTTGTGAATATTAACAGCACTATTTTTTTAGTAGCCCTTTTTTACACAGGAAAGCCAGTATCATATAACCGTGCTTTTTGTACAAATCATATATCGAATATTTAAAGATAGTATTGTGACAAAATGCCTAGTTATTGTCCGAATGTCGAATAAAAATCATTTAATGATTTGCGCTTTCGCTCGTTTACAATAATAATTTCTTTAATAAATAAATAAAAATTATTATTGTAATTTGCGGGGAGAAAACAAATGCAGTTTGGGAGGCCAACGATCAAGTTTAAGCAAAACCTACGCAGAATAAGAGAGTACAAAGGTTATATAAAAGCAGAATTAGCGGCAAAACTCGGATGGTCAGAATCAAAATATTCTCGCATTGAGGACATGGGAGAAAACGGCTGTGCAATAAGTATCGATGACGCAAACTCAGTAGGTGATTTTTTTGATATACCCACAACCTTTTTATTCGATGAAAAACACGCGGCAATGTATGGTGAAGCGTTTTTGACAAACTACGAATTTATTGAAGGTTATGTGCAAGGTAAGTGGACGTTAAACGAAGTTCGCCATCAAATTTCAGAGTTGTATCAGTTGATGAATGAAGAAGCCTATAGGCGTTACTCGTTAGCTGTATCGTATCTGCAAATGCTTGGAAATGGCAACATAGCAGGGTATAAACGGTTAAATCGTGTGTTGGAGCGAGAAGAAGAATTCGATCTGACAAATAGAAAGTCTGAAATGCTTAAACCAAATGCTTATTCTATCGATCCATAAATTATAAAAAATTGTTGCTCTCGCTAAAGAAATAAATAATACTACCGCCATTATTTTAATACAGAATTGAATAAGGATATTCAAATGATTAAACGTGGTTCATTGCCTCTAATTGTCTTTAGAGACGAATTCCGGTTAAAACAGAAAGAAGTCGGCAAAATGTTCGGTGTCACGCAGGGCGCTATCTCTGCGATGGAACGCACTGGACGGGAAGTTGTCGTGCAAGAAATAAAGGACGAAATGACAAGCGCTGTGACGTATCGTTTAGTCGAAGAAAGGGAGATAGGTGTTGGCGCATTACCTGTCAGCTAAGAGCTTTGCAGAGCTCTGTGATGGAGCCAAACGTATAAAAGACGACCATTATATCGCCCGATGTCCCGCGCATGACGATTCTAGTCCGTCACTTAATATCCAGGAAGCAAAAGATAAACTGTTATTGCACTGTCACGCAGGGTGTTCAGTCGAGCAAGTATGCGAGGCTGTTGGCGTGACAATGAAACAGCTTTTTAATTCATCCGACGATTATGTAAAACCCATTTATACGGATGATGAACGTACCTTCGATAAATTTATGGTCGCAATTTTTGAATCAGAAAGAAAAAAGGGCTTGTCATATAACGAGCGTGACGAGGAAATTTATGTAAAAAGCAAGTTGAGACTTGCACAACATGGAGTGTTGAAAGATGGCAGGGGATTGGATCAAGTTTGAAATTGCCACACCAGATAAACCCGAGGTGTGGGAGATTGCCGAGTCGTTGGATATAGACCCTGATGCGGTCATCGGGAAGTTAATCAGACTTTGGATATGGTTTAACACACAGACTCAAAACGGTCACGCACCAAGCGTGACGAAAAAGTTACTAGATAGGGACGTTGGTGTTTTGGGGTTTTGTGATGTGGTGGTTCGTTGTGGTTGGATGAGTGAGCACGACAATAAAATTTCGTTGCCAAATTTTGAACGACATAATGGAAGCACAGCAAAGACGAGGGCTCTAGGCCAAAAGCGTAAGCAGAAAGAAAGAGATTTGAGTCGCGCTAGTGTCACGCCACAACAAGTACCAGAGAAGAGAACATTAGAGAATACAACAACAAAAGAAGAGCGCGACAACAACAAGCGTGAGTTAGAAAAACACTTCGATTCGTTCTGGTCAGACTATCCAGGAAAAAAAGGTTCACGCAGTTATGCGCTTGATTCTTACAAGCGAAAAATTAAAACGCCCGAGCAAGCAAGTCAGCTTGTTTCCAACGTACAAAACAGAAACGCGCTCGGACTTGAGCAAGGTTGGGGTCAACGAGACGAGCAGTATATACCTCATGCCTCTACGTTTATTAATCGCGGAATGTGGCAAGACGATGTGGAAGTCAGTGCGTCAGATGACCGTGATTTGATGGGGTTATGATGGAACGCATTGACTTCGAAAATAAAGATATCGTTAAAGCCATGTCCGAGGCGCAAGAGCACCGGATAGACAATCTTGCCAATCACGACGAAGCAATTACTAATCAGATTGAGCATGGTCGGATTTTAAACGGCTTAAAACTGCCATGGTCTGCGACTCATTACGATGTTGCTATGCCACTCGGCACTTGTTCCGTCTTGGCCGGCATCAACTCCCATAAAAAATCGACACTCTCAGTACAGATTATGCTGTGGATTACTCAACACCACGATTACAAAGTCGGTTTGGCTAGTTTCGAAATGACGATTGCAGATATTGGCGAGCTCATGACGCAGATGGCCGCAGGTGCAACAGATACTACGGTCGAGCATTGGCAAAAGTTTAAAGAATACGCAAAAGGCAAAATCTATGTATTCGATCAGATTGGATCCGTAGCACCAGAAAAAGTGCTTGGCGCTGTTCACCGATTTGGCGAACTAGGTTGTAAATTTGTTTGCGTCGATTCCTTGATGATGTGCTCACTTGGTGGCAAAGACAGCCTTGAACGAGAGAGAGCATTTATCACGGCCTTGAACGGCCTTGCTAGAACTCACGATATGCACGTTATGATTGTTCACCACGTTCGCAAGCCGGAATCCGGCGGAGACAGTTACATCCCAAACAAATTTGATTGTAGGGGCTCCGGTCAGATAACCGATTTAGTCTCGTTATTGATGATTTCGTGGCACAACAAGAAAAAAGCGAAACTCGTTCAATTGCGTGACAGATTAGGGGGAACCCTTACAGATAAGGAAAAAGACTATATTGAAAAAACACCTTGCCAGAAATTGATTGTCGAGAAAAATCGTTACTCGCCGTATGAGGGACACATCAATCTATGGCAACACCCTTCAAGACAACACACTAAGGATTCATCGCAAAGGAGTATGCACTTTGACTACAACAAATAACGAATTTTGGTTAGTTCGTAACGAACACCAACTCAACAGATTTTTAGAAAAAGCCGCCGAATTGTACGAAGAAACTGGTTATGTCGAGTTTACTTGGAAAACAGCCAAGACACGCACGCAGAGACAAAACCGAGCTCTTCATGTATGGATGCGATGGGTCTCCGAAGAATTAAACAATGCCGGATTTACGGTCCACAAATTTTTCAAAGCAGATCACGAAATGATTTGGACGCCCACGATTGTTAAAGAAAATATTTGGCGACCGGTTATGCGTGCTATTACGAAAAAAAGTTCGACCGCGCATCTATCCAGGAAAGAAGTACAACAGATTTTTGATGTTCTAAATCAAGCATTAGCACGCAAGGGAGTTCATGTACCATGGCCGAATGGGGAAAATTGAGCAAAGACGAACAACGGCTACAGATTGCTCGAGATACCGAGGAATTCTTGGCCAAAGGCTATCAGATTACTCGATTACCGATGGATTGCTCGGTCTTAGAAGGCCGGCTAGATGACAACATAACTGCAACGAGAGACTTTAATTATGAAGTTAAACATCGAGCTCGACGGGGACCAAGCATACGAATTGGTCGACCGGCTTATCGAATTAGTTGATTTACTCAACGACGTTAAACACTTACTCGAACAAGAGCGATTAGTTCGTGATGCAAAACCATCCAAGTCTCGCAAAGCGAAGGTGTAAAAACTGCCGCAGATTCGTATCAGATTCGCCGTTTACCGGCGGAATTTACGTTTTCTGTAATTTAGATTGTGCCGTCGCTTGGTCCAAATCTGACGCGGCCTTGAAAGTCGCTAAAAAGCGCCTCGCAGCCGAAGACCGTGCAGCCCGTCAACGGCTCAAAACATGGTCCGCTCACAACAAGGAAGCGCAAGCCGCGTTTAATCGTTACATCCGCATCAGAGACAAGTACAAGCCGTGTATCTCGACCGGTAGGCCGGCCGATGACCGGTCAAACAAATGGGACGCCGGCCATTATAGAAGCCGCGGAGCGGCCTCACATTTACGTTTCAATCTGCATAACTGCCACAAACAATCCAAACAAGCAAATCGATTCCTATCCGGCGATGTAGTCGAATATCGAATAAATCTTATTAATCGTATTGGGATTGAGAGAGTAGAAGCGCTCGAAGCCGACAACCAACCGAGGAAGTTTACTGTCGACTATCTCGAGCGCGTT
>CENW01146851.1_pt1 | contig 26368 bp, 33 predicted proteins | sample 530241 | NCBI WGS metagenome assembly CENW01 (sample SAMEA2619818, study PRJEB7988) | marine metagenome | isolation source: saline water (ENVO:00002010), including | reverse complement strand
AAAGAGCTTAAGGCAACAGAAATCAGTGCTATGTATTCCTTGACTGTCTCACTTTGTTATGAGCTAAAAGAAGCACATGACAAGAAAAGCTCAAAGTTCGACGATATGGTCAATAACTTTTTACGTTTTGCTATGGACAACTTTGAAACTGAATTGGTTGTAATGGGTATCAAACTTGCACTTACGCAGTATGCTCTTCCTATTGATCCAGATGAAGTTGCGTGTTTTGATGAATTTCATGAGCGTTTTGGCAAGTACATTACTGCCGCACAAAGCGCCTAAGCCAAAAGAGTTGGACGATCTCTTCAAAACGTCCATTTTCACTTGACATCTTTGATTAAATATAGTATAGTAAATACATAATAAGGCACTACAAAGGGACATAACATGGCACGATCACAAGCAAAAACAGAAGGTGAATTTCAAGCAGAAATGAATGACATCATTATGAATGAAGATACTAAGTCCAAAAAGTCTGTAAGTGCAAAAGACACTCAAACAAAATTAAAACATTGGCAACCAGATCCAAAAATTACCAAAGAACAATTGGAGGAAATGAGAGTTGAAGTTGTAGAACGTATTATTGTTGCTCGTGTAGGGTTATTGCTTCGTCATCCTTGGTTTGGTAATATGGCAACACGTTTACGTATTGTTGCCGCAGATGATTGGTTAATGACTGCCGCAGTAGATGGTAGAAACTTATTTTTCAATACACAATTCTTTAATGCTATGGGCAATAAAGAAATTGAATTTGTAATTGCACATGAAATACTGCATCTTGTATTCGATCATTTAGGACGTAGGGATAAAAGACATCCTAAAATATATAATATTGCCGCAGACTATAAAGTAAACAATACTCTTGTTAGAGATCGTATCGGTGAAAAACCAAAAATTGTTGATTGTTTCCAAGATTTCAAATATGAGTCTTGGACCTCAGAAGAAATCTATGATGAAATTTACGAAACTGCAAAAAAGAATGGTGAAGAATTTTTAAAAGAATTAGGTGAAATGCTTGATGAACATCTTGATCCTGAAGGTGAAGAAGGTGAAGAAGGTGCAGATCAAGAAGGCAAAGATAAAAATGGCAACAACGTAAGCAAAGGTAAACCTAAATATTCAAAAGAAGAAATTGCAAAAATAAAAGATGAGATTAAAGAAGGTATGTTACAGGCCGCTCAAAGTGCAGGAGCAGGCAATGTACCTGGTGAAGTTGCAAGGTTAATACAACAACTTACCGAACCTAAGATGAATTGGCGTGAACTTATACGTCAGCAAATACAATCTACAATTAGAAATGATTATACATTTAGCCGACCATCACGCAAAGGTTGGCATACAGGAGCAATATTACCAGGTATGGATTTTATGGATACCATTGACATTGCAGTTTCAATTGATATGAGCGGTTCAATAGGCAATGAACAAGCACAAGACTTTTTAGGCGAAATAAAAGGCATAATGGAAGAATTTAAAGATTACAAAATTAAACTTTGGACTTTTGATACTAAAGTTTATAACGAGGAAGACTTTTGTGCAGATGACGGAAAAGACTTGTTAGACTATGAAGTGTTTGGTGGCGGTGGCACTGATTTTAATTGTAATTGGACATACATGAAAGATCAAGACATTGTTCCGAAGAAATTTATTATGTTTACAGATGGTTATCCTTGGGATAGTTGGGGTGACGCTGACTACTGTGATACAATATTTGTAATACATAGTAATTCAGACAAGAACTTACAAGCACCATTTGGTGCAACTGCACACTACGATCAGGCAGCATGATTAAAGATAAACCTAATGTGTTAAATTTCTTTGGTATTAGAAAAATGAAGGTTCCGCCTCCTCATTTTGAATATATGGTCATACCTCAAAAATATAATTTAGAGGTTAGTCTTGACAAATGGATCACACAAAATTTGAGAGGCAGATATTATCTAGGCACTACTTTGGCAGTAGCAGAAGTAAATGGACTAGATACAAGGTTAAAAGTTGGATTTGAAGATGCAAAAGAGTTAAGTTATTTCACTTTGGCATGTCCACTTTTAAAGTATAATTAAATAAAGTGCGTATATATACAATATAGGAGATAAAAACATGGCAGATAAAGCCGAAAAAGAAGTTGTACAAGAAGCACCCGCACCAACAACGGCGCCGCCTGCACCTGAAGCACAGGCGCAGAATACTGAACTTACTGTAAACGACCTTAATAATATAAAACAAATTATTGATGTTGCAAGTTCACGTGGTGCATTTCGTCCTAACGAAATGATGACTATTGGTCAAGTGTATAACAAATTAGAAACATTTTTAGCAACAGTGGCACAACAACAACCGCCACAAGGAGAATAAAATGGCGTTAAAACACATTGGTAGAATAAGTGATACCAAAAAGAAATGTGCTGTAGTTTACCGAGTAGTTCCAGGTGAACCAAACAGTGCAGTCATTGTAATGACTGAAAGTCTTGCCGCAGAAGAACATGATTCATTGATGCAATTAATTGAATCTCCTGCAGGTCAAGAAGCATACGAGCTAGGAGAAGCAATGGCAAGAGCTACTTTACCTGATGGTAGAATTATGCTTGCGGCTTTTCATGCAACAGGAAGAATGGTTAAAGTTGATTCTGCAAGAGTAGAAATGATTCCAAATTCATCTACCACTGTAAATCTTTCTGAACTTAATAGAAATATTGCAGAACAACAAGGCGTAAGTGTTGCCGAATTAGCACTTAAAGGCCCTGATGGAAATGCAGTACCAGATCAAACAGACAAAAAAGTTGATGCGACAGCAATGTATCAGAGTGGTGGAACAGCGGCTGATAACACTGTGCTAAGTGACGAACAGTTGGCAGCATCTTACCGTAGCCAGGCAGATAGGCTTTTCAAAGAAGCTAAAGCCTTACGTGAACAAGCAGAAGACCTAGTTCCTACGAAGCGTAAGAAAGCCACTGCTGATGCCACCGAAGAAGGATAAACTTTCAAAAGGTTTGCAAAATACATGGCCGGAGGTATTCAAGGATATCAAAGTTGATGTTATTCCGATAGAATATCTCACAAGTATTAGAGTTATTTTTAAAGATAATAAAATTTGGGAAATAGATATGCAATCTTCTAGAAACAAACTAGGAGACGACAAAGTGTTGGAAGATATTTTACAAGATTTATTTAATGAATACGAAAACAGTATTGGAAATATAGACTTTAGGCTTGATACAGAACGGTTAAAAAATGACATACAAAAACGAACTCGTGTGTTTATGAAGAAAGGCAAATGAACTTAAAAGGCATAAATATACATAGCAGAACGAATCCAGGAGTATAGTAATGGCTTTACAGATCAGGCGTGGTACCGACGCACAAAGACAAGGAATTACACCTAAAGCAGGTGAACCAATCTTTACAACAGATACAAAAAAGTTGTTTATAGGAGATGGGTCAACAGCTGGTGGTATTATTGTAGATACAACAGGTAATCAATTAACTGACATAATTCAAGATACAACGCCACAACTGGGTGGTACATTAGACCTTAACAATAACAATATAACTGGTACAGGTAATATTAACATTACCGGACAAATTTCTGCTTCTAATATTGATTTAAAAGGTTCCATATTTGCTGACGATTCTACACTGCTCATAGATGGTATTTCTGGAAAAATTGTTGGTCCTGTAGAATCTAATGTTGTGGGAAATGTTACCGGTGACGTAACAGGCAATGTAACAGGTAATCTAACTGGTAACGCAAATGGTAATCACACAGGTACATTTGATGGAACAGTGACAGCAGTTGGTCAATTTGAAGGACAAGTTTTAGGTTCAATTTTTGGTGATGATAGTACTATGTTAATTGATGGCGTTAATAATGCTATCGTTGGTCCAATAAGAACCACATCAAACATAAATGTAGATGCAAATGCTCTTGCCGCAGGTGTAAATGCAATTAGAACCACAGGATATATGCAACCAACTGGACTTAATTCAGGCTTAGGAATACAAACACTAGCCGCTAGAAATAGTGGATCAAATACTCCTATTACATTACAACCAGGTGACTTTATCAAAGATATTATTGCTGCAGGTTATGATGGCACAGACTATACCACTTGTGCTGTGATTAAAATGGGTGCCGACAAATATAAGACTATCCAAACAGGAAAAATGGCTGGTAGAATGATCTTTACAGCATATAAAGAGGACGGTACATTTGGTTTAGATACTATTATGGTTTTCCAAAGTGATGGTAAACTATCAATTGGTGCTGGCGATAATCCTCAAGCTAAATTAGATGTTGCTGGCGATGGAAAATTTACAGGCACAGTAAATGCTCCAGCTTTCCAAGGTGATGTGACCGCAGATGATTCTACTGTAATGTTCAACAGTAACACAGGACAAATTACTGCTCCAGCAACTGTAACACTAGCAAGTTATACAACCACACAAAGAGATGCATTAACACCCGCTAATGGTATGATAATTTATAATACTACTACAAGTAAGTTAGAAGCACATGCTGGCGGCACTTGGGTATCTTTACACTAATCTAAATCCTTAACCACAGACAAGACATTATTTTTCTTGCTATAGTTTTCTACCACACGTTTTTGCCAAGGTACTGTAAAATCCCACATATTCACTATTTCATCACTTTCTACTGATTCTATTGCTTTTTCCCAAGGCACTGTCATTAAATGTGTCTTTAGTATCATTCTTTCATTATCAGTTGCATTAACAACACCATGAAAACGATTGACATTTAAAAAACTTGGATTAAAATATTCGTGGCTTTCAATTTTATCAGATGGTTTATTGTCTTGTGTGTCATAAAAATCAATTACGGTTTTACCTCTTATCGGAATATTAAAAGCACTAAGAGCTCTAAAATTTACAGCAGTATGTGGCGGTAATAATCCTCCAGGAGGAAACCAAATAAAAGTAAATCTTATTACATGTTTTATTTCGTCCCAGTTTAACTTCACATCACAGTTTCTAGCAATATTTGTTACCCTTGCATATAGTTCGTTCCATAACGGAATATTACAATCATAACATAAATTATAGATTGTTTGTTTTGTTGCATCAGTTCCTATAACAGCGTGATCTCCTATTTTAGGTTTGATCTTTGTTTTAAAAAAATGATCTAATTCTTCTTTGTCTGATTCAAAAAAATCATAACCTTGTGTTTCTGCATATCTATCTTCAAACTTATATCTAAAGTTACCCATTGTCTGTCTCCCAACAATTTTCGTAGTCAAAACTTAATCTATACAAATATCTATCTCCTTGAACTGCATTACGTTTATGAATACTATGAAACTGATCCATAAAAATAAAATCACCTGGTTGCCAATCATCGTGATGCCAAATATATTTGTCTTGAAAAATGTGTGCCATCAGTTTGTCAAAGATAGGTTGCTTGTCTAACTTCTCTTCTTTGTTTCCTCTTATCCACATTTCTCTGATGTAATGGAATGTAAAGTATAATCCTTCATCCCCATCATACGGATGTGTATATACCAAAGGCTTGGTAACACCGTACTTAAAATCTCTTGCACCACCTTGAAACATTTTAAGTTCTTTATCATCTTCATCTAAGTCATAAAATGTTCCGTTTTCAAACTTAAATGTGCAATCTATTTGTTTGTAAAAATTTTTATCTTGTTCACTTAAATCCTTATATGCTTGTCTAGTATCACAAAAACTGGTTACGCTATTTTCGCCAGGACGTACACAATAAAGAGCTACACAGCATTCTTTTCCACTTTTTCTGCCATTACCATTACTATGCCAATCTAGTTCTTTGTCTGCAAAGATACCAATTTTCTCACCATCTTTGCGTTGGTTTGTGACTCTAAACAAGCCAGGATAATCTGGATGCATAAAAAACTGATCTGGTTTAAGGACATTACCAATTAGTTCACATACTCTAAGTATGCCTGCTTCGTCTAGATTTTGATTTCTAACCAGTACTACGTTATCTTTTACAATGTTTTTACCCCAGTTTTTTATTTCTGAGTCAGTCATTTTGTCGAAATCAATTTCGTATCGTACTGCATCCATCTGCATTAGTTCTTTTCTCCTAATAAAATTTTTTTTGGATTTTGTGTTTTTCCGTTTACGTAATTACGCCAAAGTACAGCATTCTTACGCTCAACATCAAACTCTTCTTTACTTATTTTACCTATACTAAAATTTCCTACAGTGTCCCAAACATCTGCAACAAGATGCCATCTATCTGTTTTTCCGTTATTTTTTACATAATGATAAGGACTTACATCAGCCATATAACAACCACCTTCTTCTAATTTATAAGTATGTTCACCATGAACAAAATCTGTTCCTTCAGTCACTATAGGTATGTGCAATTTAAATCCACCACCATCGCTATGCTTGTGTATAATACCATTTGGTGGCAGATAAGATAACCTTACTCTCCTAGGGTTCATACCTTTTTCATATAAAAAATTAACAATTTGTTTCCATATACCTTTACAAGCAATAGTTTCTACTTCATAGTCTAACATATGATATATTTTATGTTGCCTAGCATAATCTAAATTAAAATATATACGAGGACTAGGATTGGTTTTATCTTGTTCTGAATAAGGAGGATCTTGTAATCCAACATTGAAATTAAATCCGTTGTATAGACTACCATCTTGTGAAGTTATACACAACCCATGTAATCCTCCTTTTTGCATATCATTTGATTTATTTTCTTTTAGCAAATCATATAGTTCTTTTTTTAATTGTTTTGTATCAAACTTCCAATTATTTTTAACTACATAGTTCATATAAGTAGACTTTCTTTATTAGGCAAATTATTGTAATCAATGCCAAAGATCAATACTATTCTAATGTTATTTGAAGGATTAATTACTCTATGCAGCCATCCTGTGTTTACAAAATATGCTTCTCCAAGTTTCATATTTAAACTTACTTCGTCACTTTTTGTTTTCCATTGAAATAAACTTCCTTCTGTTTGCACAGGAATTTGCACACGACATAAAACACTTGTATCAGTATCTATATGATAGTTTAGTTCGTTACCACCGTGCATGACGCTTATACGTGTTCTATAGGGTGTTTTAAACTTGGTGTTTAAATATTTTTGTATATGATCGCTATTAATATCATTTCGCCAAATTGTGTAGTTAGTTTCATTTATGACATCATCTGAAGCACACTGTTGTAAAAGAATTTGTGAATATGTTTCACTTGCAGTAAACGTGTTCTTAACATCACAGTGTTGACTAATTTGATAATTATCACCTCCTAAATCGTTACCTTTGTAAGAACATGCAATTTGAAAAATTTGATCAACTACTTCTTGCGGTACATCATCAGCCACTATTCCATGTGTAAGCATTTGATGTCTTCTAGGTCCTGCGCCTTTAACTCTACTTCTACGTGTTTCTTTAATTAAACATTTTTCTGTCATCTCTATCCTATCTATTGAAAGCTGGATCTAACCATTCTGTTTTTGTTATTGGACGGCTTACAGTCATTTTAAATAAAGACTTTTCTAGTAACTGTGTATATAGTGGATTTTGTTCGCCGTGCCAAGGAGATCCGATACATAAAGTAATTTTTTCCTCTGGATCAGGATCTATGCTGTGTGCATGACTGCCGTCCATTGCATAGCTATTATAATACTCAGGTACATATACTTTATTATAATTTTTATCAATAAAATATAACTTACCTATATTTCCATTAAGCACAAATCTAAACTTATATTGTAATGTACCTATTTCTGATTCTGCACTATCGAGATGTACATTTAATCCTGTGTTGGGCTCTGTTCTTAAAATAGTTACCCGACCAGGAGGGGACATGAAAGGAAAAATTTTTTCTTTGCATATTTTTTGTATAGTAGGACATTGTTTTCCTGCGTCAGTATATTCAAATTGCCCTTGTGTTGTATCAATATGTGTGCCGTTATCAAGTTCTACTCTACCGCCCATACGTCCGCCGCCGTTGTAAATAGCTATCATACGGCAACCTCTAAACTGGTTCCAATGATGCAAATCTGAAGATAAAGCTAGTACTTCTTCTAGCATAGATTTTTTTTCTATGTCTGTGATGCCTATGTCTAGAGCGGCAAATGTAAAACTCATTAATTAACCTTTATTAATCTTATAAACCATTTTGTAGGATCAAACTCCCACCATTTTTGCCCTATTTCATAACTCCCTGCACGTCTATGATGATTGCGATGCCATCCCTCGCCGGCGGTCAATATATTTGCTATCCAACTGTTATTTGGTTTTGCATCTTTATGTCCTAAAATGTTAAGTATGCCGTAACCATGAAATGCTAAAACTACTGGCATTGCATAACCGAATATCATCAGCAATGGATCAATCAAACCAAATACAACAATTATGCCAACATTAAAATGGAAATAATACTTGTGAAAAAATCTTAACAAAGGATCTTGTAAAAGTCTTTTAATAAACTTGCGTTTAATTTTAAATCCATATCCCCATGTGTTGACATACACTGCCCATATTCCTTTTACACTATGACTATGTGGATCTAACTCTGTATCACTATGAGCATGATGTTGTCTATGTGTTGCGGCCCAAGTCATCGCGGGGCCTGCACCTGCAAACATGCCTAAAATATTTACAGCCCAAGGATACCATTTTCCTGCTTTGAATGTTTTATGACTATAGTATCTATGATATCCGCCACTTATTGCTACTATAGCAATTATATACCACCAAAGAAAAGCTAAAATAAACATCCATAGCTGTCCATATATAAATGCAGGTATTAGCATTAAATGACAAAAAGCATGATTAATTAAAAGTTTTGTTGTGTTTTCCATATTAGTATTTATTTGGTTGTTTATCTACTGGGTATGCAACACTGATATTACTAGCAGTGCCTTTTTTCACAGCTTGTTCTTGGCCGTTAACCAAAAACTCTTTAAATTTTATATATTCCGGATTGTCACCTTTTACATGTTGCCATTTATCATTTGGATTTGCTTTAAGTTTCCATTCACGTAACTCTGGACGCATATTTACAGGTGCACAAAGTTCAAACCTTTCATTACCTGAACCAGGACAAATTTTGTGATAGTAATGTGTTGCATTTAAATACCACACAGTGCCGTTTGGCACTTGCAGATTAAAAATATTTTCGCCTGTATCTACATCAATGTTTGCATTGCCTTGAACTGTTACATGAAACTGTCCATCCAAATAGTATCGATCTTTATGCCATACACTCATTTCTTCGCTATCATCAGAAGTATATGCAAGAACTATCCAATCTATCTCCAGAGGTTTTTTATATATTTTTTCAAACTGAATTGCATGTTTATCTACTACTTGTGCAAATTCTTTAATTATAGGTAGTTGACTTGTTTTATGAAAATGCCAAGTTTTATAAGTGTGGAAAAATTTACCACTAATGTTGCTTGATTCTGTCATAGGAAAATTATTAACAATGTATTTACATTGTTGTAGACACCATTTAGGATCAAATTTATCAAAAATAGTATGTGTCGGTCCTATATGCATTATGCGAACTCAACATTTTTAATTACAAAATCAACTGTATCAGGCACAGTTTTAACATTAAGCACTATCCAATAGCTAGGATCAAAACTTGCATTAAATAATGTATGAACTTTCGCAGTGTTTAAAAAATGCATGTGGCCAGCAGTCCAATTTAAAATTTTGTTATCTAAAATAAAATGTACCCTAGGCGCATTAAAATTTACTAAAGGCACAATAATTCTAAAACTACTGAAATCTTTTCCATAAAAATCTCTATGCGGAGGAAAAAATCCTCCAGGATTTAGTTTTAGAATGTGGCTTCTAAAAATTTTATCTTGAATAGGATTAATTAGTTTTCTTAACTGTTTGTATTGCAAAACAGGTGTAGGCACATTGAAACTATCTTCTAACCAATTTGTGCCATGTTCTTTGTTATATTCTTTTAAAGAATCTAAGTCAGGTCTGCCTGTCAACCCTCCGTCTGCACTAGTAATGCTAAGTCCCCATCTGTCTACATTTTTTCTCGGATTGTACCTTACATATTCAAAATTTTCCTCAGTCCATTCAACAAATCCATCTGTATCATGCAAATTAGGACTTAGTAGTATTTGATCACCATATGTTGTAAGAGTAGAATACAATTCTATTGACATTCATTTTCCTTTTTTATTTTCCATTCGTCTATTGATAAACTAGGCAAATTTATATCTTTTCCTTTATATATGACACTTTGAAAACAATTTGTACTATCTTCATTACAAGTTCTTAACATTGAAGGATGTAATTTCCAACTATCTGCAAGTTTGTTTGCTAATCTATTTAATGCTTTTCTTCGCTTAAGATCTTGCATACTAATAAACACAGTGTCATATGTATTTAAAAATTTAATCTGGGCTTCAGCTAAATGTATAGCAGGAGTACGCTCCGTTGTATCGTAAAAAAGATGACTTCTACGATATTTTGGATTGTAATAGGTTCTAGTCAACAATCTATAACAACCACTGTAAAATTCTTGTATTGTTGCAAATGCTATAAGTTGTTCTTTATTCACTAGAAAGAACCATTCTACAAATCTTGTATTGTAAATTTCTGGAAGTCTATCAAACCAGTCTATGTTACGCCAGTCACCTGGATAATTTAGTCTTTTAAAATATTCTAGCTCAGCTAGGAATCTGTCCTCACCAAATTGTTGTAAAGTTTGTATCTGCATTTTTATGTTGACTTTTCTATTTATTAATGTTATTATACAACAATATAGTCTTACTGTCAAGTAAATATTGGATACAAATGATTAATATTGTAGTAACAAGCAAACCTGTAGACGGACTTTTGTACTATAGCTATGAATACTGTGACTTACTAAACAAAGCAGGTTATCCTGCACGAGTTGTTATAATTACGCACCGAAACTTTCCAGCAATAGATTACATTAAAACAATACAGAAAAAGTATACGTATTATGAAAATGTTGTCATAAACAGTTGTGAATGTAATGAAAATGATACTACCTTAATTCTTGGTAGAAGTATGCTTACTTTAAGTTGGGAAAGTTTCAACGATTATACAAGCACACAACAAACACTTTTAAAAAAACTTTTTAGTTGTAAATTAATTAGTGTCTATTCTGAAAATCATCCTACTCTTTATCCTAAAGCAATACAGTTTTACAATCCAAAAAAAATCTTAGACTTGTGCGATACCGAAGTGTATCCTAATGGTATAGGCAAACATTTTGAAAAACGCATAAATTTCTCAATATACAACACACATAAAGACAATATAAAATTTAAATATTTATTTTTTGGAACAAATGAGAAATATTATGCGGCAGCTGAGAAAGCGTTAGCAAATTTTCCTAACTACGGAATATTAACATATAACGCAAAATATGTTAATCACAGTTACAATAATGTGTTTGTGCCTGTAGATAATGTGTTGGGTATGTTTGAAACATACGTATATACAAAAGAAACATTCGATCCTGCGCCAAGGATAATACAAGAATGTAAATACTATGATAAAGAAATAATTTACTATAGAGATAAAAATATTGTAGATGGCGGAAGTGTATATTGGAACAGAAGTATTATTGAGCCTGATATAACACCTATTGTTGAAGCATTATGAAAAAATATTTGAATGATAAATCCTACTGTGTAAAGTATAGACAAAATATGTCTCCTTCTACATGGTTTAATACATACAAAAAATTTCAAGATAAAGAATCTGCACTTGTAAAAATACATACATTTGATGAAAAAGAACTGTCGTTTGAAATGGAAGATATAAAAGGTTTTTGTTTAACAGAAACACATTTACTCAAAACAATGCCAAAAATAGAACTAAGACAAATTATTTCGAAAGTCATTTCATTGTGGGGAACACTACAAACATTTACTGTTGATGATGAAAATATTTTTATTCATAGAGATTTTTGTATTTGTAATTTAATGTATGACACAGAAACAAAACAAATAAGACTAATTGATCCTGATGCATTTAACATACAGAATCCTTCAGTTGATAGTCCTATATATCATGGGCCTTTTATAGATACCTTATATATTATGAAGTTATGGGAAAGATTATGAAGATACAACCTAGATGTTTAGCATTTAACACTAGAGACAATAAAGGAGCCGCATATACTTCAGACGGCTTTATGTTACCATGTTGTTGGATGGACGACCCTCCTGTATATAGATATGTAAAAGCATGTGGGTTGAAAGACGAAGAATTACTTTTGTCAAACAATAAAAGTTTAGATGATATATTCACATCAGATCAGTGGGAAAACTTTTTTCAAACACTTTTGAATGATCCTGAAAATGCTTCATATATGTGTAAAAAGAAGTGCGGCATAGATATTGATAAAGATAAAGTTAGAGAAGAAGAACGTAGAGAAGTAAAGGCACAGGCAAATGGCGCGGATTACTGACGAATATGTAAAAATGCAAAAACGTTGTAGACCTAATATTGATGCTTCGCATCGTTGTATATTTAGATGTCCGCAATGCATTAGACAAAAAACTTCTAGTCAAGAACAAATACGTAGAAGTTTTGATCTTGAAAAAGATCAATTTAAAAAAATCTTAGACTACTATGATTTTGGTATAACGTTTTGTGGTCAAATATCTGATCCAATTTATCATCCTAAATTTTTAGAACTACTGCAAATGTGTGACGGACAAGGCAAAGCAGTACGTATTGCAACAGTAGGTAGTGGCAAGCCAGACAATTGGTGGGAAGAAGCATACAGCTACGGAGTAGGAGAAAATGCTTGGTACTTTGGTGTAGACGGTATAGATGAAAAAAGTGAACTTTACCGAATTGGTTCTAACTTTACTGATGTATGGAACAGAATGAAGCAGGGAAGAGATTTAGGTCATACTATTGTTTGGCAGTATATTATTTTTGGATACAATGAACATGAAGTAGATGAAGCAATAGAAATAGCAAAACAAGAGGACTTTAGTTTGTTGTTAATAAACACAAATAGAGGTTTTAATCCTGACAGTCCTTTATTACGAAAAAATGTTAATTTTAAATTAACTTCACCAGATAAAAAACATTTACAAGAAAGAGTCAAAAAAGAATATTGGGGACACAAAACACAAAGTTTAGAAACTTGGCATAAGTTACCAAGAAAACGTGCTGAAAGAATGGGTATCATATGAATCAAGATTTAATTGGCAGTGAACATAGAGATACCATTATTAAATGGGATGGTGGAAATGATACACTAAAGTTTTTTGTGCAGAAACAAAAAGAACTAGGTGGTCAATGGTATTACAACGATAAAAAGATTACTTACAAGTATAACACAAATGGTTTTAGAGAACAAGAATTTGCTGATGTAGATTGGGCTAATAGTATTTTAGTTTTAGGTTGTTCTAATGTGTGTGGAATAGCAAATCGTATAGAAGATAGTGTTCCTAGTGTTTTACAGGACATATTAGGAATACCATGTATAAACTTAGGCATAAGTGGATCAGCAATTGATCATGCCTGTTGGAACAGTCTAATACTTCATGAAAACTATCCGCATCCAAAAGCAATAGTGCAAGTTTGGTCAAGTACACGTAGATATACAGATTTTTTAGATGTAGGGATGGTAAAAGCTGACTATCCTATTTTTGGTGTTCCAATGTGTCCAAGCAATGTACAACCTTGGAAGCCGCACTACTGCGTAAAACATTCATGGGAATTGCGTTCTAAATTTTATGTGGCCGCAGATAGAGCTTTATGGAAAGACAAAACTATTTACTTTGAGGCAACCTTTTTTGAACACAGTGCAAAGCAATTAGAAGTGCCTTGGGTAAATGAATTTGATAAGGGCAGAGATTTTGATCACCCTGGACACGGTTCTTGCAAAGCGATGGCAGAATTAATTGCTAAAAATTTAAAAGAAAGAGGTATAAAATGATTTTTTGGTTAGGATATACAATAATGTTTTTTAATGAAGGCTTTGTAATAATGCGTCATGTAAGTCCTTGGTTTGCAAATAAACGTAAGAAACTACACGAAAAGTTTGGCAGAGAAAAAGTTAAACGTATACATGGATTTACTGATTGGACTTGGATAATACTAATTGCAATAGGAACATACTTAGAATACGAAAACTGGAAACTATATGCTAGTGTTGTTTTCGGCTTTTGGTTGATAGTTGCAGTTGGAGTATATCTACCTATGTTAATAAGAAAATTAATGAAGAAAGAAACAGGATACGTAAAATGATATCATATGACGGTTGGGATAGAGAATATAAGCAACATAAGTCTGCATACTTAGATATTTTTGATTCATTTATGTCTCAAGCAAACTACGAGAATAACGAGGAATTCGAAAAATATTTTGCAAACTTTATAGGAAGAAAGCATGTTGTTAGTGTAGCAAGTGCAACAGATGCTTTACATTTTACTTTACAAGCATATGGCATTACTGACAACGATGAAGTATTAGTGACTGATTTTAGTTGGATAAGCAGTAGTGCTTGTGTAAACATGGTAGGTGCTATACCTGTGTTTTGTGATATTGACATAAACACATATCATATAGATGTAGAAAGTGTAAAACGTATGATAACACCAAACACAAAAGCACTAGTATATCCACATTTGTTTGGAAGTATGTCAGATACATCTGAATTAGAAAAATTTTGTAAAGAGAAAAAAATAATTTTTATTGAAGATTCTGCACAAAGTTTAGGAAGTAGCCTCAATGGACAAAAAGCCGGCACTATCGGAGACACTAGTGTTTTTAGTTTCAACAGTAACAAAGTCATTGCCGGTGTAAATGGTGGCGGTGTTGTAATGACAGACGATGAAGAACTTGCCAAACGGGTCAAAATGATTAGGCGTCATGGAAAAAATAAAGATTTTAGTATGCTAGGATACAACAGTCGCATGTATGTTCTTAACGCAATGATTATAAAACAAAGGCTAAAATTTTATAAAGAAAATCAATTAGTGAGACAAAACATAGCAAATATATATAACGAGGCTTTTGCAAATTTGCCACTTAAAATACAGGTAAACGGCAATGGACTTAATCATAATTATCACAAATACGTAATAAGAACTAAAGATAAAGATACAAGAAAAATGCTTAAAAACAAATTAAATGCAAGTATTCATTACGAAATACCTCTATCAAAAAATAGCATGTATAACAATATGAATATGCGAAAAGATGACTGTGTATATTCAAAAATTGCTTCCGATACAGTGCTCTCGCTTCCTGTGCATGCATGGCTTGAAGAACACGAAGTTAATCATGTAATAGACACTGTAAAAAATGCTTTATAAAAATAAATTTGGTCAAGTAAAAATTCTTGAGCCTATTGAATTATATGATGGGCAATCAATCGGTATATCTATGTCAGGTGGAGCTGACAGCACACTTTTATGTTATTTGTTAGCTAAAACAATAAAAGAAAAAAAATTAAACATTAAGATACAACCATACAACGGCTATGATTTATGGGCTCCTGTGGATTCTGCAGGATTGCCTAATATAATTAAGCACATACAAAAAACATTTCCAAGTGTAAATTTGCAATGGCCAATATCAACAGTATTTGATACAAAAGGTCAAATAGATAAACACAATGACAAAAATACGTATATTCGACCTCTTATTGAAACTTTAAAGCTAAAAGGCATAGTGACTATTGTGATACAAGCAGTGTGCCTTGGTCCTCCAGTTGAGGTGCAAAAAACATTTGGAGGTTGGGGTATATTCAGACAACCTGGACATAATTTATGGGAAGAAATTGAAAAGGCAAAAAATCATGCGCCTTTTGTAGATATAGACAAGAGGTTTATTATGCAGTGTTATAAAGATTTCGGAATAGAAGAATTACTCAAGTTAACAAATAGTTGTACAGTACCAGTAGGAAATTGCGGCGAGTGTTGGTGGTGTCAGGAACGTGCCTGGGCTATCAGTGAGGTTTATAAATAAATTTATCATGCCTGATCAAATTGCTAAACACATTACAAAAGGTGGTCCAGGAGACAAATATCTTGGAGGTGGAAAAGTAGACACAAGTTCTTGGTTTAGGGAATTTCCTTTACTAGAAGATCAAATTAGAAATGAAGATATTTGGTTTTGTAGTGCGCCTTTTCAGTTGCTTTACACAAGCACAAGAGGAGAATTAATGCCTTGCTCTTGGGCTCAAGAAGGCTATGGACCTAACATTAAAAATGTTAAATTAGCAGATTATTTCGTGCATGATAAAACACTTAATAAAATGCGTAAAGAAATGACCACTCCAGGAAGTGATCTTGAAACATGTAAAAAAATGTGTAAAAACTGTTTGTACCAAGAAGAAAAATATGGCAGATCAAGAAGGCAGGCAAGTTTAAAAATACAAACTAACGATATTGGTATATGGCCTGGCATTAGTAAAGCTGTGCAAACTTTTAAAGATACAGGAAAAGGTAGAATCACAGAGAGAATTTTTGAAGTACAGGTCAAAGCATTTGGAAATAAATGCAATCTTGATTGTTATATGTGTGTGCCTTATGATTCAAGCACAAGATTAAAGACTATCCATTCAACAGAATTACAAAAAGAAAATATTTTTTCCGAGTATGCAAAAACACCTATAGAATCATTTAGGGATGAAAGATTAGAAAATATTATAGATCAAATTGTAGATGTCGCTCCATATATACGTAACTTAAAATTTATAGGAGGTGAACCTCTTGTAATGAAACAGTTTTATCAATTACTAGAAAAAATTGTAGCTACAGGATATGCAAAAGATATGTTTGTCAAATATCAAACCAATATGACTGTGCTAGAATTAGAAAAAATAAAATTAACAAAATTTATTCCAGAATTTGAACTTTTTGAATTTACAGTATCTGTGGATGGTGTAGGCAAATGGAATGACTATATTAGGCGTAGATCATCATGGGATAACATTACTGGAAACATAGATACTGTTCTAAAATATCCTAATGTAAAAGTCAATATCAACGGCACTATAAGTTTCTTAAGTGTGTTAAGATTTTATGAACTTATAAATTGGTTTGAACAAAATGGTGATAGACTCGAACAAGTAAACTGGTCAAATATTAGAGGTCCAGCAAAATTATGTGCTAATGTATTGCCACTTCCACTAAAACAAAAACTTATACCAAAATACAAAAACTTTCCTGACATAGTGAATGTGCTTAAACAAGATGCAGGTGGTTTAAATTATCAAGATACATTAAATTATCTTATAATGATAGATAATTATTACAAAGGAACAAAATGGGAAATGAACCTATTTGAAACATTCCCAGAATTAGAGGAGTACTATCAATATGAAGCTGTTAAAGTTGCTGGATAAAAGAAGACATGTTTGGCATTTTGATACTGAACGTGTTCCTTCGCAAGATCTTGTAAAAGAATGCTTACATAAAGCATGGAAAGTTACGCCTTCAAAAAATAATTTTATGCCTTATCATGTAAATGTGATTGGTCCGGAACAACAAGAACTTAAAGACAAAGTACATGCTCTATCAAGATACAATAAAAAAAGGACAAATGAAAGAGCAAACGTAAACAATATTCCTAATTTTAGTGAAGACGGATCTAATCCAAATTTTTTATTTTATTCAACAGTTCCGTACTTGCTCATTATAAGTCAGCGTGTAGCTCAACCTAATCCTTATATAGCTGATGCAATTATTACACAAAATGATATATATGAACAAATGCATGCCAGTATGTTTGGAAATTTCCAAACCACTGCCGCTGTAGAGATCGGTATGTTTATGCAAAATGCAACAGCGTTTCTTTTAGAACAAGGAATAGACACTACATATATCAAATGCTATCCGGCCGAACTTGAACTCTGGAAAGACTTTCCATTCGTAGAAGGTCCTGTAATGTTGTTAGCAGGATTAGGATATTGTAAAACTGCTAGAAGAGATGCTATGACTAATGAACAAAAAAAGCAAGATTATAAACCAGAACCAGAAGAAATTGTGAGGTGGTTTTGAAAAATTTAAGACATCTAATATTGTTAATAGATTTTAAGGGACATCCACCTTTAGGCGATGAACATACAAATAATTTAAGATACAGTGCATTGAACACACTAGCATTTGGATTATCAAAAGACCTGTTAGAAGATTTTGTATTTGTATCAGACCATTTAGATTTTCATGTAGAACATGAAAAAGTTTTTGAAGTCAAAAAAATGATCACAGCAGAAAATAGGCATACATGGATAAACATTGACCCAGATGAACCTATTACTGTGCCAGAAATTGTAGATATGTTAAAAGAAAAAAATATTTACATCAACAATGTAATTATTGGAGGGACAAACACAGCAGGATGTGTATTACGAAGTAGACCTTATTCAGCTATACACTGGGCAGAACAAGGATATAATGTAAAAATATTTCTACAGATGTGTGCAGAATATCAAATGCCAGGATCTAATCAAGCTGAAAGAAATATGCATGCATATGCTGAAATGTGGAAAGAAATTAAATCTCAAGGTTTAATACATAAAATAGATCCAGTGACTAACATGACAGACTTATTTAAGGAGAAATAAATGAAGATCACTCACGGTAACCAAACTATAGACCTTTTTCCAGAAGAAATACCTAAGGTTTGTCCTATATCTTTGTCAGGAGGACTTGATAGTGCTAGTTTAATGTTTTTAGTTTCTAAACATTTTCCACAAGTCCAAATTATCCCTTACACAGTCAGAGATTTGAATGCACCTTTAGACGCAGATGCAGCAGCTGATATTGTAAAATGGTTCCAAAAAGAATTTCCAGACAACAACATACCTGATATTGAAATATATGAATTTAATGATCGCACAGAGGATTTTGTTACCTGGGCAGAATGCGATGAAGCAATGGAAAAATATCCACAACTTGCAGGAATGCGTAGAATACAGGTATCAAAAATAATACAACTTGACAGAATATCTTGGAATTTAATGAAACGTTTTCCTGGCGCAATACGATTAGATGGTATGACTCGAAATCCTCCAGCTGAAGACATGGTTATAGGTGGATTTTACGATATTGCTGAACGTCGTAGAGATAAAGAGTTAGATGAAGTTGAAACATACAGACCAAATAAACACAATCCTCCATTAGGTATATATCAGGCATACGCAAATGTAGATAAAAAATTTGTAGCAGGCGTGTATCTTGATTATGATTTAATGGACAGTCTATTTCCTATGACTAGATCATGTGTTGGTACTAGAACACAAACTGAAAATTTTACTAAAGAGTGTGGAAAATGTTTTTGGTGTCATGAAAAGGCTTGGGCTTTTGGATGGGATGTAAAAAATTTACCTATAGTCTGGAATCCAGACCTACCAACCTATCTAACAAAAGGTGGTCCAGGAGACAAAAGCAAACCTGGAGATGTAAATACTGATGCTTGGTTTGAAAACTTAGACGACACAGGTAAAAAAAAAGCTGAAAAAAGCAGTTCATTAGTTAGCCAAGCAAAAAATAAAGATATTTATTTTTGCACAATCCCATTTACACAAATCTATTCTGAATTAAATGGAGATTATCAAGCCTGTTGCTTTGCTAGGAAAAGCGGAGTGAAAGTAGACGATGTTTCTATGACAGAATGGATGGAAGACAGTCCATATATGGAGAGTATTCGAAAAGACATGACTACTCCCGGATCGGATCTTAAAAATGTTAAAAGATACTGTAGCAGATGTGTAGAGGACGAAGAAAAGTATGGTAGATCTCGTCGAACCAATTGTATGAAAATACACACAAATGATCCACCTTTTTGGAATAAAATTGAATCTAAAGTTGACAAATATAAAAAGACAGGTAAATTTTATATAAAAAATAGTAAGTATGTACAAAATCATGGTTTGGAAATGGAGCCTAGTGAACGTATTTTTGAAGTCCAACTTAAAATTTACGGATCAGAATGTAATTTAGATTGCTATATGTGTGACTACTCAAACAGTAGCACAAGAATGAAAAGTATGAAAGATGGTGTGTACACTGGCGCAATATGGGACTGGGAATATACCCATAACAAGCCTGCAAACTTTTTTGAAGACGTATTGCGAGATAAAACAAAAGGCAACATAGAACAGATTATAGGATTAGCACCTTATATAAGAAGTATAAAAATAATAGGCGGTGAACCACTTATTATGAAAAAACAATATAAAATGCTAGATGCAATTATAGAAACAGGACACGCAGATAGAATACATTTAAAATATCAAACAAATCTTACTGAAACAAAAGCAGGAAAACATAATTTACTTTCTTATATACCTAAATTTCATCAGGTAGCTGTGGTTGCATCCGTTGACGGAATAGGTAAAACTATAGAATATATGCGGAGACGTACTGATTGGAATAAAGTTGTAAAAAATATAGAATTATGTAATCAATATGATAATGCTGTAGTAGACTTTAATGGACTTGTATCTTTTCTAAGTGTTTTAAGATTTTATGAAGTAATAGACTGGTGCAAAGAAAATCCTGTGATAGACCAACTTAATTGGGCTATGTTAGAATATCCAAAACCTTTACAGCCTAGTAACTTGCCAATACCTATTAAGAAAAAACTTATGCCCAAATATTCACAGTGGCCTGATATTCAAGCGGCACTTGCAAAACCTGCAGAAGAAGATGTAGATTTACAAGATATATTTGAATATTTGCTTTTACAAGATGAATATTACAAAGGAACAAAATGGGAATCACACTTGTTTGATGTATTTCCTGAATTAAAAGAATATTATGTTCCTAAACCTATGACTAAAGAAAGAAAAGAACTAATAAAATCTTGGAACAAAGTGCAAATTCAGACTGAAGCAATCAAAGAATTAGAATATGCATGATAAAATCAAAGAAGCTGTCAGAGTAACGCAAAGAGCTCAGCGTAACTATGACCTGACAAAAAATATTCCAGCACAAGATCTTGACACTATAATATATGCGGCGGCAAACAGTCCTAGTAAGCAGAATGAAACACACTATAGGTTACATGTTTATACAGAACCATCCATAATAAAAAAAATACATGAATCAACAAAAAAATTTACACTAGGTATACATCAAGCTCTAGAAGACGACAAGGGTGAAAACTGGTTATATGAAAATAGATCAGTAACAAATTCACAAATTTATGCAAATGCACTTTTTATATATGAAGAAATAAAAGGCAAGCCAAGAGGTGCTACCCATTTAAGAGCTGTAAGTGGCGATGACAAAAGTAAGGAATACTATGCAGAACAAAGATATTACAGTATAGGAGCAAGCATAGGTAACCTTACATTAACAGCAGGTTTACTAGGTTACAAAACAGGAATATGTTCTGCTATGGATGATGACAAGATTAGAGACTTGACAAACATGCAAAACGATGTTAAAGTACTAGTAGGAGTTGGATATGCTAATGAAGGTGTAGATAGAAGGTTACATCCTGAAGTGTTAAATAAGCATGTACCACAAGACAGCAGAACTGGAGAATTGAAAGAAAACTGGCGTTTTCCTAGTTTTGATAGACAATTAGAAGTGATACTAAACAATGAGGAATATAAAGGTATATGACGCCTACACTAAAAGAACTTAAAGGTTCAGAATATCGCACAGTAGATTTTTATCTGTCTAAGTCTTGCAACAAAAGTTGCCACTACTGCACCGCATGGACTTTACAAATGCGTAATTTAAATGTAGATATGGATTTGGTGAGGACAATATTGAAAGGACTAGCACCTTACAAAACAAGAATATGTTTACTAGGTGGAGAACCTGGCCTAACCAAAAACTTAGATGAAGTAATCGCAGAAATTAAAAAATATGAAAATTTAATTCCACAAGTTTTAAGTAACAGTTTAGTAAGAAAGTTTTATCCGCATATATTAGAAGATAGAGATATAATATATATTGAACATTTAGTGCTAGATTTTTATCAGGATAAAATAGAAAAATTAGGAAATTATCCTTTTTTACCAAAAAATGATTTAAACAACTATAATCTAATCATTGAAACTCCTGGATATTTCAAATACAGAGATAATTTTGATCTCACAGAAATAGATCATGAAAACACAGAATTCAAAGAATACAATTCCAGATCACCTGATTTTTTTACAGATCATGAACTTGTACAAGCACCTGAATTAGAAAGACGTGTGTGTGCAAAGTTTCCTCAAGTTCCTGTGTTTGATTTTGAAATACGTAAAATTAGACATTGCAGTAGAAAAGCAATTAATGGTAGTAGAGAATTTGATATCACAGTAGAAAATATTACAAAGATGATGAATTATGAATTATTTGATTTTGAAAAATATTGCACAACATGCATGGATATAATTCCTAAACGTCCTAAAATGCGTAGAGACGAAATTACAGCACTAATTTCTAAAGAAGTCAACTTACTAGATTTAATGGATGCATAATGAACATTTTCGCAGTAGCAGTTAATATTCATGATCATAACACCTATGATGGTAAGACGCATTTTCTTGCAGAGAGATATACTAGAGCAAAACACAATCTCAATAGAGAAAATCCACACGATCCAACTCCTAGTAGAATATTTTACAAAGAACATATTGAACCTAAATATATTAAACAAAATGAAATATTTGCTTTCACAGTCAGTAATCTAGGACAAGAATTTGTTATTGATTATCTAGAAGAAAGTTTACCTGATAAAAGTTTTTTAGATTTCAATCCTACAAAACTTTGGGATTATTATAAAACAGACAGTTACTATTACATTGATCATCATCAAAGTCATGCCGCTTATGCTTTACTTACAAGTGGATTTGAAGAAAGTGATATTCTTGCTATAGATGGTAGAGGATGGCAATTCAATTGTATTTTTATTGATAAAGATGGCTTAATACATAACATAAGTGACAAAGTTTCAATAGGCGGGTTATGGAATAGACTTTCACAAGATTTGGGATTTGGATATTTAGGTGCAGGAAAAACAATGGGATTAGCCGGGTATGGCAAGTTTGATTTTGATGTTTATAAAATGGTACATGAATATATGAAAGATCCAAATCATAAATTACCTAAAGGATCAAGAGACATTTTGTCCAATATACCAAGAGAAGATATTGCATTTACTTTGCAAAAATATACAATAGATTTAATTAAAAAATATGTTTATCCTTTGAAAACTTGTAAAAATATTTGTATTGCAGGTGGTGTTGCATATAACGGTTATGTAAACGAAGAATTTACAAAACATTATGATAATGTGCATGTTCCGCCGGCGGCTGGAGATGAAGGTCAATCATTAGGAACATATATGCATGCAGATTTTATGCTTAACAATAATGTTCACATACCAACTGTTTATGCAGGCTTAGAACATCATGTAGATGAAAAAATATTCCAAGGTTTAAAATATGAAAAACTTCCTTTCGAAGAAATATGCACACAAGTTGCAGAGGCTATAGACAACGGACAAATAGTAGGATGGTACCAAGGATGTAGCGAAAGCGGCAATAGAGCTTTAGGTAACAGAAGTATATTAGCAGATCCAAGAGCAGATTACATTCAAAAACAAATTAATAACAATGTAAAATTGAGAGAAGATTTTAGGCCATTTGCACCAAGTGTGTTAGAAGAATATTATCAAGATTACTTTGACACTAATCAACCTAGTCCGTATATGAGTAGGATTATGCCTGTTAAATCTGACAAGATACCTGGTGTAACACACGTAGACGGTACAGCAAGAATACAAACCGTAAACAGAAAATTTAATCAAAGATACTACGATGTCATTGACGCATTTTTTAAATTGACAGGTGTACCGATGTTACTCAATACAAGTTTCAATTGTCAAGAACCAATTGTAGAAACTCCCCAAGATGCAATAAACACTTTTAATAAATGTGGATTAACTGTACTTGTAATAAATGATTACATTGTGAGAAAATAATGTTAGATAAAGAAAATTTAAAATTTGTAAAAAATATACTAAGTGTTACAAATAAAAATGTTCAGTTAGATACAGTAGATAAAATAATGACTTATGCACGTGATGAAGATTATTCATCATTCTTTAACACTGTGCTTGATTGTTTAGATAATGATCCTACATTTAGAATAAAATACTTACGTATCCTACATAGTATAAAAGATAATAATCAATATGAACTTTTTAAAGACATAATAGGTATAAAAGACAATGAAAAAACAATTACCGAACTTGTAAAAATATTACCTATAATAAAATCAATAACTGATCAAAACGAACTAGACTTTTTTAATTCTACACTTGATGTTACAAATCCTACACTTGATACTCAAATTTTATATAACATACTAAAGACGGTAAAAGATCAGCCTGAACTAAAAGAAGATATATTTGATAGTTTTAGCGATAATCAAATTATGTCTAAAACAGCGTTACTAAGTAAAATTGATGAATTAGATTTTTTAAACAAAGATAGCAACGTGGTAATTTGGGGTAGTTGGTATGGTAGCATACTTATTCCGCAATTAGTAAATCGTGTAAACAAACTTGTTTGTATGGACATAGATGAGAAACCTTTGAATATTGCAAAAAATAGATTTTTTACAAACTTTAGAAACATAGACTATGTAAGCGGAGATGTTTTCGAAAACTACAAAGATATATATCAAAAGGCAAATTTAATTATAAACACATCATGTGAACACATGAGACCTATGAAAGAATGGCCTTGGTTTAGATTTAGTTCAATGGAAACAGATGCTGTACATCCTAAAGGATATGCTGACGACAAACCACATAGACGAAAAGTTTATCAATCAGCAAAACTATCAAGTGACTGTTACTTTGCTTTTCAGTCTAACAATATGTTTGATATACAAGGTCACATAAACTGTGTAAATAGTTTAGAAGAATTTAAAAAGCAATTACCAGAAAGAGCAGAAGTACTATACGAAGATGAAGTAGCTGACACAAGAGGTACTAGATATATGTTAATAGGAAAGTTTAATCATTTAGTATAATATTAGACATTGTATCTGCAATTAGATTTTGTGTTTTTATTCCGGGGTGTAAATCATCGCTTGCATAATCTATAAAGATGTAATTAGGATTATGATCTTGATATAAATTAATATATCTTATGTTCACTTTATTCCAATCCGGTTCTTTAGTATTATTAAATGGTAATTCTGCCCAAATAAAATGATAATTTTTTACACCTTTTTCATCTAAATATAATTTTGCAAAATTAATAGCTGAATAGCTTTCTATATTTTGGTTAATATCAAAATACAAAGTTTTGTAAAATGACTTTGCTATTTTTCTTTTCCATGGTTTTTGCAATAAAGTAGAAGAAGGTTGTATGTCAATCCATCTTGTTTCATCTGTATAAAAAGTAGTTCTAGCAAAATCTGTCCATAGTATTATGGCAACATCATCTTTTTTATATCTTTGTTGTAAAATTTGATTACAAATGTTTTTATTGCTAGTCCCAGGATGTCCTAAGTTCTGCACTGGGCAATCAAATGTTTTACCTAAGCAAGCAGGCCAAGCATATTCACTTGGATAAGGAGGTCTCATATTATTACTATCAAGACAGTCTATTAAACCCTCACCATAAGTAATACTACATCCGAATGCCATTATTCTTTTAATATTCATTTGATAATTTCATAGATTTGTGCGGTAAGATTATGATGTGCTTTTAAACCTGGATGTTCTCCGTCTTGCCCATAATCTGGCAATAATTCTAAATTATGTAAAGATGCTGAAAACCAATTTGGTATTTTTTGTAAAACAGATGATATAGGCTTTTCTTTCCTGTCAAACGTAAAATGATAATTGGCTATATTAAGCTCTTTAAAATACCTATAAGTATGATCTATACTTAATTGTGTTTCAAATTCTGAATTCTCTACTGAATGTAAAAAACCATAATACATGTTATTCAATTGCCAACGTTTTTTTGGATTGTGTTTACTTTTTTTAGCATATGAAGGCATAAATTGTAAGGGATAATCTTCTGTTAGAAAACAAGTTCTATCAGTGTGTGTCCATAGTATACACACTATATCATCCTTTTGTATAGGTGTATTAACAATTTTATTGTGTATTTCTTTGTTTGAAGCACCGCACTCTGCATGATTTACGCATTCTAAAGATAATTTTTGTGCAAGTAAATATGGCCATGCAAATCTGCTAGGAGGAGGCATTGGTTGTCCACATAAACAGTCTGGTAATGATTCACCGTAAGTATGACTACATCCAAAAGCTAAAAGTCTATTCATTAAACTGTTTCTTTAACCAATCAAAGTCGTTTATCAACCCAAGGTCAGCCCCCCTAGAAAGGCCAAACTCCATACCAGCGGTAGCGCCTGCCAAAG
>CENW01010574.1_pt1 | contig 26372 bp, 25 predicted proteins | sample 530241 | NCBI WGS metagenome assembly CENW01 (sample SAMEA2619818, study PRJEB7988) | marine metagenome | isolation source: saline water (ENVO:00002010), including | reverse complement strand
ACAGAGGCTGATAAAAATACTCCTTATGTTAGAGAGGCAGATCAGTCCTTTAAACTTTCAGATTCATATCTAAATGGAAAAGAAATTATAGAAATTGCTAAAAAAAATAATGTAGATGCAATTCATCCTGGATATGGGTTTTTATCTGAAAATGCTAATTTTGCAAATAATGTAAAAAAGGCAGGGATGAAGTGGGTAGGACCTTCCGCAAATGCCATAAAAAAAATGGGAGATAAAATTACTGCAAAGACTTTAGCAGAAAAAGCTGGTGTCCCCACTCTGCCTTCGGGTTCTTCAGCTAAAGAGGCAAATAAAATTGGTTATCCTATCCTTGTTAAAGCTGCCGCAGGAGGTGGAGGTAAAGGTATGCGCATTGTCAAAAGCTCAAAGGATTTAAAAGAATCTATAGCATCTGCAGAGAGAGAAGCTGAGGGTGGCTTTGGCGATAAGAGAGTTTTTTTAGAAAGATATATTGAAAAGTCTAGACACATAGAAGTACAAATTCTTGGCGATTCTCATGGTAATTTGGTTCATTTAGGAGAAAGAGAATGTTCAATTCAAAGGAGACATCAAAAGGTAGTTGAAGAGTCACCCTCACCCATGGTTAATGATTCCATGAGAGAAAAAATGGGAAATGCTGCTATAAAGTTAGCTTCCAAACTAAAGTATGAGTCAGCTGGGACAGTCGAATTTCTTGTTGATGAAAAGACGAAAGAATTTTGGTTTTTAGAAGTTAATACGAGACTTCAAGTTGAACATCCTGTTACTGAAGAGGTGACGGGAATTGATCTCGTGAAAGAACAACTCAGGATAGCTGAAGGCGAGTCTCTAGGTTATGACCAATCTGATATAGATTGGTTTGGGAGCTCAATAGAAGTAAGACTTTATGCCGAAGATCCAAATAATGATTTTTTACCGGTAACTGGAAAGATGATTTCTTTTGAACCAGCAGATGATCCTCTTGTTAGATGGGATGTAGGGATTGAATCAGGGTCGAACATTACTCCTGATTTTGATCCAATGTTAGCTAAAGTTATTTCTTATGGAGAAACCAGAACAGAAGCAGCAAAAAAATTAGCCCTGGCTTTAGAAAATAGTCACTTTGGAGGGATGCAAACAAATAGAGAATTCTTAATTGCTATTTTAAGGTCTGAGAAATTTTTAAAAGGTGCAACGACTACTGATTTCATTGAGAAAGAAAAAATAAGTGGAGAAATAAACCTATCAGAAGAAGAAATAAAAAATTATGCAAAAGCAGCAAGTTTATGGATTCAAGGACAAAATAGAAAAAATGCTTCTGTTTTAACTAATATGGATTCAGGATGGAATAATGCGAGGTTACCTTTTCAGGAAGTTAAGCTTTCTTTGAAAGAGAAAAATTTTGTAATCAATTACAAAAAATCTAGAGATGGTAAGTTTCAATTTTCTGATTCTTCAATGTCAACAATCTATGATTGGCAAGATGATTTTATAGACGTAGAAATATCAGGATCTAGGCTTAGATCAAAAATATCCTTTGAAGACAATCTTTTATTAATTCATACCTATAAGGGTGACTTACTTTTTAGAGTTTTGCCTAAATTTGAAATAAAAGATACCAGTCGAATTGAAGGCGGATTAAATGCTCCAATGCCCGGTAAAGTTGTCGAAGTTCAAGTTAAAAAAGGATCATCTGTCAGAAAAGGAGATACTTTAATAATTTTAGAGGCTATGAAAATGGAGCATAAGGTAATTGCTCCATCCACAGGAAAAATTAAAGATGTGCTAGTTTCAAAGGGTGAGCAAGTAGAAAATGGACAAACTTTAGTAGTGCTAAATTAATCCCACTTAGGCTCTCTTTTTTCTAGGAAAGCAGCTATTCCTTCTTTGGCATCAGGGCCAGCAAAAGTTTCAGCACTTTTTTTTCCTAAATAAGGTAATGCCTCATCAAAATCCATGTCATCTTGCTTTACATATGCCTCTAAACCAAATTGCATAGTTCCAGGTGCAAGACTTGCTAGATCTTTAGCTAATTGATCGACGGTTTTATCTAAAGCTTCAGAAGATACAGACTCATTAATCAAGCCCCAATCTTGAGCTTTGTTCGCATCAATTGCTTGACCTCGCATACAAAAGTCCAATCCAGCTCGTTTTGGCATGACCCTGAATAATCCAGCCATTACCATGTGAGGCCAAACCCCACGAAGAATCTCTGGAGCCGAAAATTTTGCAGACTCAACAGCAATTGCATGTGTACAGTTTGTGACCATTAAAAGCGCACCGGCATGAACTGAGCCTTGAATCTTGCAAATGACGGGTTTATACAAATGCCTAATTGAGAGGCTTATATCTTCTGATCCTTCCAATTTTGGAACATTGGATTCTTCCTCTTTTCTATTTAAATCTGCTCCAGCACAAAAAACATCTCCCTCTGCTGCAATAATTACAACTCTTATGTTTCTCTCCTGTTTGGCATATGCCAAAGCGTAATTTATTTCATTCATCATCACATTATTCATAGCATTCTTCTTTTCAGGTCTATTCAAAGTGAGAGTCAAAATATTATTTGAAACATTTACTTTTGTTGCTTCAAATGTAAGGTTTTCTATTGAAAGTTTTTTACTTGTCATTGCTCTATTTTAAAATAATTTTAGGAACAGTTATTTTTTTTGCTCTTAAGTATTCTCCCAAAGACTTTGCCTGTCCATCCATCCTTGTTGAAGAAGAAACTCCATCTTGTAATATTCCATGAATATAAAAATTTAAAGATAAGATATTAGGTAATTCAAATCTATCAATTTCAAAAGACTTTAAATCGGGAAGAAGTTCTTTCAATTTAGAAACGGTAAGATAATCATATAAATATCCGTAAGCTTCGGAATTTTTGCTCCATACACCCAGATTTGCGCAACCGCCCTTATCTCCAGATCTTGTCCCATAAATATCTCCAAAAAATATTTCTGTATCAGGAACTTCTTTTATTTTTTTAACTTCTGTAGGTTCTTTTTGATAATAAACTTCCTCATAATCTAATTGACTAGTGGGAATAATCTCTAAAGTTTTGCCCTCGAAGTGAACTCTCTCCTTTATAAATTTACTGTCAACCAATGCAGGCCAATATTCAATGTATGGACCACTTGGAACCACACCGCTTCTTCCAGTCCAGCCAGGAAAATTTGCTAATGCTAGCTCAATAATTTTAGCGCTAAATATCCTTCCAACTAAGTCTGGATTTTGAGACATGACGTCAATTCTTAGAAAAGCTTGCGCTTGTTCGTTGCTTTCAGGATTTTCTTTATCAGTTCTATGTAACTGAATATCTACTTTATCAAACTGCTCTTTTCCGCCAACGGAATCAAAAATCGTTTCTGTTATTAAGTTTGCTTTTTCATCGATATCTAATCCTGTAAGAAGTAATTCCGTACCATTTCTATATCCCCCTGCAAGATTGACGCAAACTTTATGATCTTTTGGTGGGCTACTTCCTCTGCAGCCAGAAACAAAAACTCTATCTTCAGCTTCTTGTTCAATTTTTAATGTATCAAAATGAGAAATAACATCTGGGTTTAAATATGCAGGTGAACTTATCTCATATAGAAGTTGTGCTGTTACAGTACCAACTGAAACCAAACCTCCTGTATTTTGATGTTTTGTGATTGTAAAACTGCCGTCTTCATTTACTTCAGCTATTGGATAGCCAATATCTTTGAACGAAGGAACTTCTTTAAAAAAAGAATAATTGCCACCTGTTGCTTGAGCACCGCATTCAATTATATGTCCAGCTGCGAGAGCTCCAGCAAGCTGATCATAATCATTTCGTGACCAATTGAATTTCCATGCTGCAGGTCCTATAACAACTGCAGCATCAGTTACTCTCGGACAAATTACTACGTCAGCTCCATTATCCAATGCTTCTTTGATGCCCCATGCTCCTAAATAAGCATTTGCAGTTAAAGGTTTCTTCTCATAAGAAAAAAGATCATTATTTTTATCAATATTTTTAAGCTTTTCTCCAGCCGATGATAATTCATCAAGCCTTGGCATTAAATCGTCACCATCAATATAGGCAACCTTCAAATCTAACTCTAATTCTTTGATAATATTTTTAACTTCATTTGCCATTGAGGCTGGGTTTAAGCCTCCTGCATTAGATACAATCTTAATTTTTTTATCATTGCAGAGTTTTGCGACATCCTTAAATTGTTTCAGAAAGGTTCCAACGTAACCTAGGTCTTCCCCCCTTTTTATTTTTTGGTTATATAAAATAGTCATTGTTAATTCAGCCAGATAATCACCTGTTAAAACATCAATGGGTCCACCAAGCACCATCTTTTTTGCTATGGAGAGGTTGTCTCCATAAAACCCACTGCAATTTGCTATTTTGATAACTTTAGACATCTATTCTTTTAAAGCTTTTTGATCGGAAACTCCTGCTAAGTAAATACCTACCAAAAGAATAATAGCACCGAAAATCTGCTGCATTAAGAACATTTCCTGAAAAAACAAGAAGCCTAGAAATGCTGCTGTAAGAGGTTGTAATAATAGTATTAATGAAGAAAATTGAACTCTTATTAAAGATAATCCGTAAATTATTAAACCTTGACCAGCTATCTGAATAAATAGTGCTTGTGAAGTCACATTCAACCACCCAAATGAAGTTGTAGGGATTATTTGTCCTGATTCAAAAAAAATACTTCCTAAGAAAAGAGGTATGCATCCAAATAATGCTGAAAAAAACATTAAATTAAATGTTTCATATTTTTCTGAAAAGATTTTTATGGAAATCAAGTATCCAGAATAAAAAACTGCTGCGATCAAGGATAATAAATCGCCTCTAAATGATTGATGCTCGTTTTGTTCAAATAAAATCAAAATTACTCCTAATAAACAGCATGAGCCTGCAAAATAAAAAAATAAGTCTAGATTGTCCTTAAAAAGAAAATAAGAAATTATGGCAACATAAATTGGAGCTGTATTTACAAAGAGTGCTGCATTTGCAACAGAGGTTTGATTGATTGACCAGTGCCATAAAGTAATGTCGCTTCCAAAAAATAAACCTGGAATTGCAAGAATTAAAATATCTTTTAAACGTAGATAGGAAAATTTCTCTTTGTAAATTCCATAAACAAATAAAATAATTGAAGCAATGAAAAATCTATAAAATCCTGTAAGAGCGGGTGATATTTCACTCGTTCTAACTAAGATAGGTACAATTCCAATTAAAATAGCTCCAACAGATGTGGACAAAATACCAATTTTTCTCGTCGTAAGATTTATCATTTTTATAGGAACTATCGATATACTGTAGCAATGTTAGATAAAGAGCAAAAAAATTCACCTGAGATTTTTTCTGTTTCTCAACTTAATAAAAGTGCCAAATTTTCTTTGGAAAAAAAATTTAATGATGTTTGGGTTAAAGGCGAAATTTCTGAGTTTACGAACTATCGTCAATCTGGACATTGGTACTTTACTTTGAAAGATGAAGATTCATCAATCAATTGTGTAATGTTTAAATTTAAAAACTCATACTTAAAAAATGTTCCTGATATCGGTGATGAGGTAGTTCTTAAAGGAAAATTATCCTTGTTTGAGGCCCAAGGAAGGTACCAGTTTATTACGGAACATTTAGAATACTCTGGAGAAGGAGATTTATTAAAGGCTTTTGAGAATTTAAAAAATAAACTTTCTAAAGAAGGTTTGTTTGACGAATCTTTTAAAAAGGATATTCCTATACTTCCTATGCACATTGGTGTTGTGACTTCTGAATCTGGGGCTGTAATTCAAGACATTAAAAACGTATTAAAAAGAAGAGCCCCTCTAGCAAGAGTTACTTTAGCCTCCTCTTCAGTCCAGGGTGATAAGGCAGAGAAAGAAGTAATAAATGCATTAAATATGCTTCAAAGTTTCAGTAGAAATGACAAAATAGATTTAATAATTATAGCGAGAGGTGGAGGCTCCTTAGAAGATCTATGGTGTTTCAACAGCGAAAAAATTGCTAGAGAAATTTACGCATTTAAAATACCAATAATAAGTGCAGTTGGTCATGAAACAGATTTTACGATTTGTGACCTAGTAAGTGATTTAAGGGCTCCAACTCCTTCAGCTGCAGCGGAAATAGCAAGTCAAGCTCATTCACAGGTAATAGATAGAATACAAAATCTAAAAAATTCAATTAAAAGTGTTTTTGAAAATTATTTTAAATCTAAAAATGAATACTTGGACGAAGTTTGTGACGTATTAAGAAAAATTAATTTCAATGTAGATCAAAAAATTTTAAAGATTGATGAAAGGTTAACGAAGATCATATCCTTACAGAAAGAAATTTTTTCTTTCAAGAAACTAAATCTTATAAATAAAAAAACCTTTCTTAGAGATAAAAATCCACTTATCCTTCTTTCAAATCAAAAAGCAGATTTAAATAGTAAAAAATTGATTTTTGAAAATGTATTTCATAATACTTTTTCAAAAAGGAAAGATTCCTTCAAAGCTTTCTCAACAAAATTAGTGGCTTTTAGTCCTCTCGCAGTTTTATCCAGGGGATATACCATCTCTACCAAAGATGATGAACTATTAGACAATACAAAATTAACTGAGGGAGATGAAATTCAAACTCGAACTCAACAAAATCTTATTTCCTCAAGAATAACGAAAATAGATGAACTCTAAAAAATATTTAATATTTTTTTTTCTTATTTTTTTTGTTAGTTGTGCAAACTCTAAATTATCAAAGAGTGAGTCTTGTACATATCCGCAAGAGAAACTTGAAAAGGGAGGTCTTATAAACAGAATCATTGATAAAGACGCAATTGAAGATTCTTTTAAAAAATATATTTGTTATGAAAATCTAAAGTATCGACTTGTTTACCCTATCCCCTACTCTGCTAATGTAGATTTTTCAATCATGGGAGAAAAAATTAAGCTTTCTGAGAAAAATTTTAGGGAATCAAGAATAATCATAAAAGAAAAAAAGTTTAATAAAATTTCGGAAAACAACCTAAAAAGAATAAAAATTGAAAGAGAATTATTCAATGAAAAAATACTAATCAGAACACAAAAAAAATACAGAAGTACAGAGTTTGTTTATCCTGCTGAAGGCATTATATCTAGTGAATATGGAGTAAAACGTTTTATCAACAACTTGCCTAGAAATCCCCATTTAGGTCTCGATATTGCTGCTGACAAAGGTACTTCAGTGATTGCGCCTGAAAATGGTGAAGTAATTTTGATTGCTGATTTTTTTTATAGAGGAAAATTAATAATCATTGATCACGGAAATGGAATTATCTCTACCTACTCTCATCTAGATGAAATCCTTGTTTCCGAGGGAGATTTAGTCTCAAAAAAATCAAAAATTGCAACAATTGGTTCCTCTGGAAGAGTAACTGGTCCACATCTTCACTTTGAAATTATTTTATTTGGAACAAAAATAGATCCCCTGCTGTTTCTCTAGAGAGATAAAAGATCAATTATTTCTTTTTCTGTTTGAGGGCCAACCAAAGTATGCTCTAAATTTCCCTCTCTATTTACAATAAAGGTGACCGGAAGATTTTCCGGAATTATCCAATTGTAGATTGAAGACGGGTCTGTTAATAAAGAATCAACTTGAACATTAAATTTTTTTAATTGTTGAGTTAATTCGTCTCCGTCTAACATATCAAAGTTTATTAAAAAAACTTTCAATTCATTAGGAAAATTAAATTGAAGATTATTTAACTCAGGTATTTCCTTAATACAAGGAGGACACCAATCTGCCCAATAATTATAAATTATCCACTTTCCTTTAAAATCTTCTGTATTTACTCCATTTTTTTCGAAGACTTGCAAATCAGGTTTTGAACAAGAAAATAATAAAAATAAGATTAATAAGTTTTTAAAAACTAAATGCATAATCTTTATATAATACTTTCTTAAATGAGATTTCTAAAAAATTTTTTTAACATCATAGATATTACCAGAAAAGTAATCTTGAATTTACTTTTCATATTAGCTTTATTACTTTTATCGATAACTTTTTTTGTAAGAGATGTTCAAGAAGATCCTGGTCCTGTAATCACCTTTGCGCCAAAAAAAATAAATGAAACTACAAATTCATCAATATCTTTTTTTGACGGAGAAAATTACCCGCTTAATTTGTTTGAAATAATCTCCGCAATAGAGATAGCAACATCAAAAGAAGACATTAAAGTCCTCTTTATGGACTTAACTTATTTAGATATTTCTTTTACAGGAATTTTAGAAATTGGAACTGCGCTTAATGAATTCAAACAAGCAGGAAAAAAAATAGTTGCTTACTCAGATTTTTTTGATAAAAAAAATTATCTTTTAGCATCCTATGCTGATTCTATTTTCTTAAACCAAGACGGTATGGTTTTACTTGACGGGTTCTCATCTCAAAAACCCTTTATCAGACAATTTCTTGAAAAACTTAATATTGGAGTATCAACTTTTGTTTCGGGACAATATAAGTCTGCCCTAGATACCTTCACGAGAGATACTTTTTCTGAAGAAGATAAGCTTCAAACCTCATTTTATCTATCAGAGATTTGGAAATCGTGGAAAGCTATAGTGGTGAAAAATAGAAATAATATTTCACCAGCCGAGATAGATTCTTACATTAATAACTTAGGAAAATTTACGATGGAATTTGATGGCGATACAGCTAAACTAGCTTTGGATAGAGGTTTCGTAGATTCTCTTACTACAAGGACAAAGTTAACCAGTCAATTATCGACTTTGGTAAAGATAGAAAATATAGCTTTAAAGGACAACCTTTCATTATTCCAAGATAAAAATCCTTCAGAAAATAAGTTAGCTGTTTTAGTAGCTTCTGGAGAAATAGTTGATGGTGAATACGCTGAAGGTACGATAGCTAGTGAAAATTTTTCACGGATTATTAAAAAAATAAATAAAGATAAGTCTGTGAAAGGACTTTTTCTAAGAATTAATTCTCCTGGTGGTAGTGGTTTTGCTTCTGAAATTATTAGAGAAAGATTGGAGGTTCTAAGTCAAAAGATTCCTATAGTAATTTCTATGGGAGATATTGCAGCGTCTGGAGGTTATTGGATTTCTATGAATAATAATAGATTGATTGCAAACCCCTTTACGCTTACGGGATCCATTGGAGTTTGGGCTGCATTACCAAATTTTAAAAAATCATTTGAGAATATTGGGATACTCTTTGATCAAATTTCAACCAATGACTTAAATTTATCGGTCCTAGAATCACCTAATGAAAACTTATCTTCATTTATGCAAAGCTATGTTGATGGTTCATATCATAAATTTATCAAACTTGTCTCAAATAGCAGACAGATGACAATAGATAGCGTAGAGGAGTTAGCTCAAGGTAGAATTTGGTCAGGTAGTGCTGCAGTTAAAAATAATCTAGTTGATTCATTAGGAGTATTTCAGGATGGGATTGATATGCTGAAAGAAGATTCTGGAATTCAAGATTTTGAAATTGAATACATACCTACATCTCCAGGGATTCTAGAAGGCTTTTGGGGGTCATTTAATTCGTTTTTAGAAACTTCCTTAAGTTTCATTGGTTATATAAAGCCATTAGAGATACAACATATTCTCACAAAAAAAAGGATAGACACCAAACTAATTTGTATAGTTTGTCCTGAATTAAATTAATATTTATATGATCTTTTTTATGAGGCCTATAGAAATAGCTTTTTTTTCCTTATAGGAAATCTCATCAAGTTTTTCAGCTAGCTTCAATAAACTATTCAAATCTCGAGAATGATAAGTGAAAATATATTTCATTTCTTTCTGATTTATCTTTAAACCCCTTTGATCTAGTTCAAAATTAATTAAATTCATTTTCTCATTTTCAGAAGGATTCGGCATTTCCATTGGTAAGATTGTATTAAGTCTAGATTCAAGATCAGGCAGATTAATTTTTAAATTTTTAACGAAATCATTACTTGAAAATAATATTTTTGTATTTTGGTCGAGACAAAAATTAAAAGCATTAAACAAGAAAAGTTCTGATTCATGATTTAGGAATTCACTTGAAAGATTTTTTATCAGAACCAAAGAATCTTTGAAAGGCTCTAGATTAAAGTTCTGCTCTTTAAGATCGATTGTTATTGGTTTAGGCTCAAGCGTATTCGAAGTGGCTTGAATTAAGTAATCTCTAATTAGATTTTCTTTAATATTAATTAATAAAAAATTATCATTATTTTTAACGAATAATTCGATCTCGTTAATTATTTTTTGCAAAAAAGTAAAGCTTTTTAGCTGTTTTAAAGATCTTTCTTTAGGTAACGAAATATTAAGAACTTTCTGATTCATTAAAAAAATATTTGGGAAATTACTTTTCGACCGGGATAGTTTAAGTATTCCATAACACTATAAATAGAAGTGAGAATTAAAGTGCCCATTAAAAAATTTAAAAACAGGGTGGGCACAAAGCCAAAAGTAACCTCCAAGATGACAAAACCTAAGTAAGTCATCAAAACAAAACTATTAAATTTTCCAGAAAAATATGGTTTTATCTCATAATCATCAATCAGGAGAGACGATAAGATGACTCCAACTATGATGAATAAATCTCTACTTAACAAAAAAACTGTTAAATAAATAGTTATCTCGTCTACTAGAGATAAAGATATCAAGGTGGCAATAACTAAAACTTTATCTGAAATTGGATCAAATACTTTTCCAAATCGACTTTCCCAAGAAAATTTTCTTGCAAGGTAGCCATCTAAAAAATCTGAAATTCCAGCTAGAAAAAAGAAAAATAACGTAAGGTTGTAATTCTGTTCTAAAATACTTATGACGATTGGATAGACTAGGAAAAAACGAAAAACCGTCAATAAGTTTGGAATTGAAGAAACAATCATTTACCGCCAAAGGCTAAGACGACCCTACCCTTTTCCTTGTTTATCAATTTCAAATCATCCATTTCTTTGAAAAAGTCAAAAAGATTCTTTTCATCCGATAATAAATTAAAACTATAAGTTGCTGAATTATTTCTTAAAGAAAGTAAATTTAGATTGCTGATAAATAGAATATTTTTTAGTTTTTTTTCAAGATCAATATAATCTTTGAATTTATTTAAGCCACTAATCTCTAAAAAATAAGGCAAATCTGATTTAAAGACTCTTTTCAATCTTTGGCTGCTGAATAAACTATCAATTAAAGAATTTATTCCTTCTTGAGGAACATATTTAAATTCAGTATTTAATTTAGAAAAGCCCTTGTTGATCTCTTTAGGAAGGTAACACCATTCATTTTTAATTGAAATTTCACAAAAAAGCCAGCCATCTGAAGGATATCGGTCATTGAAAATAGTTAAGTTTTCAAGATCTGACTCTTCTTCAAAGCTAAAAAGACTTATATCTCTAGAATCTAAAATTGGATAAACCAAGGTTATCCCTCTTTGGTCAGCAATTCTTTCAAAACTTCTTTTAACAAATTTACATTTTTGTTCTAGAGATTTAGCTGCCTGAAGAGATGAAAAGTCAGATTTACATAAAATCCATGCTGAAATTTTAAGATTTTTAAGAACAGAAATTCCTAAATTTAATTCTAATAGTTTTTCTTGAACGGCTTTTAAGTCGATTATTACCTCAAGAGCTTCTTCATTATTTAGCTCTGTAAATTTGTACTGATTAATATAGTCATCAGGATTTAATTTTTTTAGACTTTGTTGATTGAGATCAAAGTCTTTTTGACTTCCTAAAACTTTTAGAATTGATTGATCCAGAGCCTTTTGAAGTAGTATTGAGATGTCTTCATCCTTCGCTTGAACAATTGTTTTAAATTCATCTCCAATCAAATTTAAATTTAAAAAGAAAATAGAAGAAAAAAAAATAATTTTAATAATTTTTAACATTTAAAAATGATTATAATATGTTTTTTTATTAGAGCTTAAAATCAAAGTCATTTGTCTAAAATAAACAAAACTTCATATGCTGCTTCAGGAGTAAGTATTAAAAGGGGTGAGCAACTAGTTGACATTCTAAAGCCCCTAGCAAAAACTACATTTAGAAAAGAAATAATAGGTACTATCGGGGGATTTGCTGCTGCGTCAAAAATACCTAAAAAGTTCAAAAATCCGGTTTTGATTAGTTGCACTGATGGAGTGGGAACAAAAATTGAAATCGCGGATGCAATGAAAATTTATGATTCTATTGGGATTGACCTTGTTGCAATGTGTGTGAACGACTTAATTACTTTGCAAGCTGAACCTCTGTTTTTCTTAGATTATCTTGTGACAGAAAAAATAGACCTGAAAAAATCAAAATTAATCTTCAAAGGTATAACCAAAGGATGTAGAGAATCCTATTGCTCTTTAATTGGGGGTGAAACTGCTGAACATCCAAATGCTTTTCCCAAAGGAAAATTTGATCTTGCTGGTTTTTGTGTAGGAGTAATGGAAAAAAATACAAAAAAACTTAAAAATCAAGTAAAAAAAGATGATGTTCTTATTGGTTTAAAATCAAGTGGACTTCATTCGAATGGCTTTTCATTAATTAGAAAGCTCGTAGAAAATAAAAAGCTTAAATTAAATCAAGAGTTTAATGGTTCAACTCTTGGAAAAGTTCTTCTAAAACCCACAAAAATTTATGTAAGAGAAATTCTTTTGTTAAAAGAAAAAATAACCATTAATGCCTTAAGTCACATTACTGGGGGAGGATTAATCGGAAATCTTGAAAGGGTTATCCCAAATCACTTGATAGCCAATATACATATAAGTGAAAAGTATTCATTTAATAACGATCTTTATAGCCTCATAGAAACAAAATCTAATTTAAGTAAAAATGAGATGTTATCAACGTTTAATTGTGGCATCGGAATGATCTTGTCAATAAATAAAAAAGACTTAATAGCCTGTAAAAAAATTCTCAAGAAATTAAAAATGCCTCATGTTGAGTTAGGTTATGTAGGTTTGAATAAATCCAACAAGAAAATTTCAATCATTAAATGAACAAAAGATTATCTGTAGCCATTCTTTTATCCGGAAATGGCTCAAATCTACAAGCAATCATAGACAATATAAAAATTGGAGAGTTGAAAGCAGATATAAAAATAGTAATTTCAAATAAAAAAGAAGCATTTGGCCTTAAAAGAGCAGAAGAAAATGGAATAAAAAATTTTTTTGTAGACCATAAGAAATTTGAAAGTAGAGAAGCTTTTGATGAAAAGCTTTCAAAAATAATAAAAAAAGAAAATGTTGATTTAGTAGTTCTAGCTGGATTTATGAGAATACTAGGATCAGGTTTTATTAAAAATTTTCATAGCAAAATTATCAATATCCACCCCTCTCTTTTGCCAAAATATCCGGGTCTTAATACTCACAAAAAGGTATTAGAAAACAAAGATTCAGAGCATGGAGTTACAGTGCATTTAGTTAATGAGGGTCTAGATAGCGGACCAATCATAGGCTTCATAAAACTTAAAATTTTTGATACAGAGAGTGAAAAAGATCTTGAAAGTAGAATCCATAATTTAGAACACTATATTTATCCGAAAATATTGTCTGAGCTTCAAGAAGGAAAGATTGTAATAAAAGATGGAGAAATATTAAGAGAAGAGATTCTTTATAAAAATGGCAAAGAGTATTTTATTTAAATTTATTTTTTTTATCTTTAGCAGTCATGTATTTATGCTTGACCTTAAGCCTTATGAGAATAATTATTTTTCTAAGCCAAATGGAACAGTTAAAGAAAAGTTAGAGAAAATTTCGGACAATATCTGGAAAATGACATCTTTGGGAAAACACCCTCTATTTACGATTAAGCAAGAATCTATCTTTCGAGTTAATAATGGAAATGTTATTTTGATGTCTGGATTTAGAAATCTAGATATTTTAGGCGGTTTAAGGAAAGATTATCAAAGTTACAAAATTGAAAGAAAAGATAATCAGAAAATCCTTACCTACTCCCACGGAAAGAAAAAAGGAACTCTCGAAATTTTAGATAATTTTTATGATAATTTAACTCTTCAAATTCAAATTAAATTAAGCCTTCTTGATAAAGATAAAATTGAAATAAATTATCTCGATAAAGGAAAAATTAAAATAAAGACCTTTCTAATTAAAAAAACCGAAATAAATTATAAATTGGAAACAGTTGAGGTTTTTGAGATCTCTGAGCAAAGAGAGGATAAAAGATATTTTAGATTTTTTATAAAAAATGACTCTTCCAAAGACACATTAATCGTCTCTCAGGGTGGACGAGGATTTGATGTTGATTGGGAATTAGATTAAGTCAAGCCTTAGGAAGTGTAACGCCCTTTTGACCTTGGTATTTTCCACCTCTATCTTTGTAGCTAGTTTCACAAATCTCATCAGACTGAAAAAATAACATTTGAGCAACCCCCTCATTTGCATAAATCTTAGCTGGAAGACTTGTTGTATTCGAAAATTCGAGAGTAACATGACCTTCCCACTCAGGCTCAAGTGGAGTTACATTTACAATTATTCCGCATCTTGCGTATGTTGACTTACCTAGACAAATCGTAAGGACATCACGAGGTATCTTAAAATATTCAATAGTCCTTGCTAAGGCAAAAGAATTTGGAGGAATAACACACTCATCTTGAATAACGTCAATAAAACTGGAGCTATCAAATTTTTTTGGATCTACGGTAGCTGAATGAATATTTGTAAATACCTTAAACTCATTAGCGCATCTCACATCATATCCATAACTTGAAAGTCCATAGGAAATTAGTTTTTCATTACTATCTTCATTTATTTTTACCTGATTAGGTTGAAAAGGTGAAATCATGTCATTTTCTGTAGACATTTTTTTAATCCAATTATCTGATTTGATTGACATTTTTCTATTTTAATTCAGTTCTAAAGGATATTGCTCTTCTTAGAGTATTATTATCGACATAATTTAGATCGCCCCCAGCCGGAACGCCCTGTGCAATTCTTGTTACAATAACATTTTTATTTTTTAATTTTTCCAATAAAAAATATGCTGTAGCCTCTCCTTCAAGAGTTGAATTCAAAGCAAGTATAACTTCTTTAGCCGCGTTTTCTTCAATCATTTCGAGTAGCTTCTCTATTCTAAGCTCATCTGAGCCAACATTATCGATAGGAGATAGTAAGCCATTTAAAACAAAATATATTCCATCGAACTCTGAAGTTTCTTCTATGGAATATAAATCTGAAGTTGTCTCTATGATACATATTGTATTTTTGTTTCTGTTGGATGCCTTACAAATCTCACAAATTTCTTGATCATTGAGAACAAAACATTTTTGACAAAGCTGAATATTCAATATTGCATCCTCAATGGATTTTGAAAGATTCAGTCCAATTTCTTTGTTTGAAGTCAAAAGAGATAAGGCCATCCTTTTTGCAGATTTCGGACCTATTCCAGGAAGAGTTTTTAGGGAATCGATTAACTTAGAAATTTTTAAACTAAGTTTCATTTTTTTTCATGAATTTAACTGATTCAACTTTTAAACCATCAAGAATTTCATTGAAGTTTTTATCTTTTGTCATATTTTTTTTTATATTTCTTTTTAATCCTTTTTCTTTAGCTTTTTCTTCTTTTTCTGGCGTATCATTCTTGACTACTTTGTCATCATAAATAAACTCAAATTTTTGTTTAAAAAAATCATTAAAACTTTTTTCGATATCTTTTTTTTGATCATCGTTCAAAATAGAAAAAGTATTTTTAGAAAAAGAGATCGTAATTGTTTTTCCAGAAATTTTAAGGCTTGCTTGTTTAAGCAGGTTCTTAGATATTCCTCCAAGATTTAATTCTTTGAATACTCTTGGCCAAGAAAAATCAAGGTCTTCACTTACTTTATCTTCTATTAAATTTTTTTTTTGACTTTCAACTGAAAAAGCTATCATCTTTAAAAGAGTCATTTTCAAGATAGAAAAAGAATCATAACCTACACTAAAGTGCTGGAGATTCGAAAGCCCTAATTGATATAAAAATTGTAACCTAGCAGGATCAGTTTCCATAAAGTGAGAAAGCGTATCTAATTCTTTATGATTTTTTTCAAACTGACCGACTGCTATTTTTTGAATAAGGTTCAGCAACGACTTGAGCAAGTATTCATGATCTTCATACTCTCCATAGTCATCCAGAATAGACATAGCTTGTTCTACATTCTCATTAATTATTGATTCAAGTAAATCTTCTACAATCTTTGGCTCAGGAACCCCCATAACTTCTCTAACCATATTTTCTTTTAAATTTTTATTACAAAAAGAAATAACCTTTTCAGAAATAGATAAAGCATCTCTTATACTTCCCTCTGCCGCTTCTGCAATGAGATGAATAGATTTTTCATCGTACTTAATTTTTTCCTTAGAAAATATTTGTTCCAATTGTTCAGATATAGTCGAGATAGATGCTGAACTTAAATTAATTTGCAAACATCTAGAAATAATTGTGGGAAGAATTTTTTTTAGCTCTGTTGTTGCGAACATGAATATTACATGAGGTGGAGGCTCTTCTAAGTTTTTTAAAAGTGCGTTAAAGCTTTCAGGCGTTAGCATATGAACTTCATCAATAAGATATATTTTGTATTTTGATGAGGAAGGTAAATAAGAAATAGTCTCTAGAAGGTTTTTGGTATCATCAATTCCACGTCTTGATGCCGCATCAATTTCCAAAAAATCTATGGCATTACCATTATTTATGGAATTACAAGAATCACAAGAATTACAAGGTTCGCCATTTTCTTGGATATCATGACAATTTAATGCTTTAGCTAATATTCTTGCTATAGAAGTCTTCCCAATACCTCTTGTCCCTGTAAAAAGATAAGCATGATGAATATTCTTTGAAGATATAGAATTTTTTAATGCTGAGACGGCATGATCTTGCCCAACTACTTCAGAAAAATTCCTTGGCCTCCATTTTCTTGCTAGTACCTGATAGCTCATCTTTTGAAGAACTCATTTATTAATTCAATATTAAACCCTCTTTGCAAAAAAAATTTTTTTGCTTTTGAAATTTCATCTAACGAAAAGTCTGCGTTTGATTTATATTTTTTTTTGTATTCTTTTTCTAAGATTTTCATCCAATCTATTTCTTTAGAATATATTATCCCATCTATTGTATTACTATTAACTCCTTTCGAAATTAACTCATAAGAAATTTTTTCTGGACCGATTCCCCTGAGACTTCTTGCTCTGACATATGATTCGGTAAATCTTTCATCTGATTGTAAATTTTCATCTCTAATTTTTATAAGCTCTTCATTAAGTTTATCTTTTGAGTCTACTCTGTCTTTGAGTTTTAAAAGAATTTCTTTGAAAGAATGTTCTCTCCGTGAGAGGAGATCTAGAATCTTTAACCTAATTTTATCTTCTGATATTAATGATTTTTTAAAGACCAAGCGTTTTATAAACTAGTTTTTCTACTTTGTTGTTAATCCTTGGACTCCCTAAAACCTGTGACATGTTCACGAAAATTAAATCATTTTTTGGATCTACCCAAAACATTGTTCTTGCAGCACCGCCCCAGAAAAAAGAATTATTTCCTCGCTGCATTCTCATTTTCTTTGCATTGAGCGCTATTCCTACTGTGACTCCTTGTCCAAATGCGTCAAATCTATTAGGTTTAGCTTTTTTTTCTACTTGATTAGACGTCATTATTTTGACAGTCTCAGGTCTAAGAATTGTCGTGCCCTCAAGAGAGCCTTCATTAAGTAACATTTTGGCAAACTTTAAATAATCCCGCGCAGTGGAGACTAAACCAGAGCCACCATCTTCTATTGAAGCTTCTTGAAAGAAAAAGCTATCTTCTTTGGGGTCTAAAAGGATCAGTTTCTTGTCTCCTAAATTTTTTGGCAGCTCTACACCAAATTCTTTGAATGATTTTTTGTGCCCATATAAATCTATCATTCTATCTTGTTTAGATTCAGGAACCTCAAAAAAAGTATCAGTCATTCCTAGAGGGCCAAAAATATTTTCTTCAAGAAAAGTTCCAAATGTAACTCCGGAAGCTCGTTCAATTACGCAGCCAAGAATATCCATTCCAATAGAATAGGTCCACTTTTCCCCTGGCTGGTGCACAAGAGGCAAAGAAGCTACTTTTTCTGAAAAAGCACAAACATTTGGATAGCTTTTTTTAGCAGGTCTTACTAGAGATACATTGTCTAAAAAATAATAAGGAAAAATTTTCTCTCTTTCATAAATATCTTTGATTCTGCCTTTATCAACAAAGGAATATGTAAGCCCAGAAGAGTGTGTAGCCAAATCTAAAAGAGTTATAGATCTTTCAAGATTTTCAAATTTTTTGGTTTTTTTATTTAAAACTTTAGTGTTTTTAAACTCTGGAATGAATTTTTCTACGGGATCATCTAAAGCAACTAAACCTCTTTCTACCAAAATCATTAAAGCTGCGCCAGTAATTGGCTTTGACATTGAATAGATTCTAAAAAGAGAATCTTCTTTTAAAGGAGTTTCATCATCTAAATCTGCATAACCTCTAGTATCCGAAAATATGACTTCACCATTTTGATAAACTAATGTTACGAATCCAGGATAATTTCCATTCTTTATTTCTTTAGAAAGATAATTCGTGTAACTAGAAAAATCATAGTCAGCAGAAAAAGCATACAAATTGAATAATATTAAATATGTATAAAAAAACTTTTTCAAAAGTATTCCTCTCTTAATCTAAAATGTAAGTGTCAAATGATAAACTATTTGAAGAAAAATTATCATATTGTTTGCAAGCACTTTTTATGCCTCCAGCCTCTAAAAAATCAAAATCTTTTAATCTAATATCGGTTTCTAAAAGAATTAACAAATCAAAGTCTGATTGCTTGAAAGTTGGTATTAGCATTATGCTGTTAAAGGGTCTATTAAGAAAAACTTTATTTTCTCTAAGCTGATCTACCAAATAATCAATCTCAAAACCTTCTTTTAGTTTACAAAATCCAATATAAGAAGGATTGCCGTCTTGGAGAAGGAACCCTCTGTTCAATTTAATTTCATAAAAAGTTTGTTTATTGCCGTCACAAAGAATTATTTCGTCTTTACTACTTAACCAATTTTTATAAACTTCAGAAGATTTTGTGATTTCAATGAAAGCGTCTTGGGTAAGAGAATTTTCAAAGACATCCAACCATAAAAAGTCATATTTTTCTTGCTTGAAAATAGGGTTCAAATATTTCGTTTCTTTTTTTAATTTATTTTTTTCTTTTAGATTGTTTATAAATCCAATATACGAAATTAATTCTGTATTTAAATCTTGTGCATTGTAACTGGTGTTGTAACTGCACCATGAAAATTCATAAATTTTTTTATTCTCAATAGAATTATCTTCAACTTGTGAACATCCTATGTAAAAGATAGAAATCATCCAGAGAAAAATTATTTTTTTCATGAGATGTTTAACGAAAAGTCGATCGACTCTATATTTTTTGTCAAATCTCCTAAAGAAATATAATGAATTGGTAAATTTAAGTATTTTTTTATATCTTCAGGCTTCTTTAATCCTGAAACTTCTATTAGACACTTATTATCTATTAACTTAATTGCTCTTTTTATGTCCTGAAGTGAAAAATTATCTAAAAGTAAAATATCAGGGTTACATTTTAAAGCAGGTTTTATTTGTGACAGTTTTTCTATTTCAATTTCTAAAAAATTACCCTTGTTAGGAAATTTTATTTTTTTAACTTTATTTATGCCTCCATATGCTTTTAAGTGATTATCTTTGAGCATAATCGCATCAAAAAGACCAAATCTGTGATTTTTTACTCCTCCTAAAGAAGTTGAGTATTTTTGTTCATATCTCAAATTCGGTAAAGTCTTGCGGGTATCCAAAAGCTCGATATCAGTGCTTTTAAGAAAATTTGTATATTTTTTTGCTTTAGTAGATATTCCAGACATCATTTGTAAAAAATTTAAACTTGTTCTTTCAGCGGAAAGAACTGCTTGTAAGCTAGCATTGACTTCAACTATTACTGAGTTCTTTTTAAAATACTCTCCTTCATTGACTTTCCAAGTTATTTTTGCTTTTTTATCAACTATTTTGAAGGCTTCTTCAAACCAAGGGCCGCCACTTAAGAAGCCATCTTGTCTAGATACGACATTTGCTTTAATTCTTTGAATTTTTTTATTTTTTTTTATGTTTATAGATAGGTCAGAAAAGCAACCGTCTTCTTCCAAGGCTTTTCTTACACTATTCTTTACTTTTGATAATACTAGTTTCAATTTATTTGAAATTAACCATTTTATTCAAAGATATTTGAGCTTTTTGAATAGTTTCTTTTTCTAAAATAATCTCGTTATTTTTTTTAGAAATTACATTGTAAAGATTTTCCAAAGAGTTCATCCCCATCCATGGACATCTGGAACAACTATTACATGTTGCTCCTTCGCCTCCTGTTGGAGCTTCAAAAAATTCTTTATCAGGATTATTTTTAATTAATTGATAAAAAATCCCTTTATCTGTTGCCACGATAAATTTTTTGGACGGCGAATTATTTGCAAAGTCAATTATTTGAGAGGTAGAACCAACACAATCTGCTAACTCAATGACGCTTTGAGGAGACTCAGGGTGGACTAATACTTTTGCATCTTTATGAAGATTCATCAAAGATTTTAAGCCTTCGTGTTTAAATTCTTCATGTACTACACAAGCACCATCCCACATAATCATGTCAGCTTTTGTTTTTTGTTGGATGTAATTTCCTAAATGTTTATCTGGTCCCCAAATAATTTTTTTTCCCTCTGAATCTAGGAAATCAATAACATCTAAAGCAATACTTGAAGTAACGACCCAATCAGCTATAGCTTTTACATCTGCTGATGTATTTGCATAGACTACTATTTCTCTGTCAGGATGATCCTCACAAAACAATTTGAAATCATCTACTGGACATCCTAAATCTAGTGAACAAGTTGCTTCTAAGGTTGGCATAAATACTCTTTTTTCTGGGCTAAGTATTTTTGCAGTTTCGCCCATAAATTTAACTCCCGAAACGACTAATATATTTGAATCAGAATCTTTACCAAATTTTGCCATTTGAAGTGAATCAGAAACACACCCACCTAAATCTTCAGTAATTTTTTGAATTTTTTGATCTGTATAATAATGGGAAATTAAAGAAATGTTCTCATTAGAAACTTTTTCTCTTATTTTTGTTATTAATTCTCTCTCATGCAAAGTTACTTCTCCCTCAGACATTAACCGTTTTTTATGATCAGCTAATAAATTTTCAGGAATAAGGTTTGCCGAAGAAGATTTCATAATTAATTAAAAATATATTGTGAATTCTAATGAATATAAGCAATATATTGAAATAATAATGATTACTAAACTAGAAAATAGTTTTTTGTATTTTTGTCAAACTGATGAAGATAAAAATTATTTCGATAATTCGTTAATTTATTTGTGTAAAAATGATTCTGATGGATCTTTTGGGCTGATCATCAATAAAAAAATAAGTATAAATTTAAAAGACTTTTCCTTGGATTCTGATACAGAGCTTGAAGATTTTCTTAATAACGAAAGAGTTTATTTGGGCGGTCCTGTTTCACCCTTCACGCCATTTGTATTACATACTCTAGAAAAAAAATTTGATGACACGCATGAGGTAACACCAAGTATCGGTTTATCATCTAAAGCTGATGTTATTCAAACCATTCTTCAAAAAAAATATCCTAAAAAGTTTATTGTTTCTTTTGGTTATACAGGCTGGAGTCCTGGGCAACTAGAAAAAGAGATTCGTCAGGGATCATGGATAATAATTCCTGCTAATGAGCAAATAATCTTTTCAACTAATAGTGATAAAAAGGTAGAAGAAGCGAGTAAACTTGCCGGGTTTAATCTCGATTTAGTAAGTAACAACTATGGAAAAGCTTAGAAATTTTTTTCTCTTAACTTTATTTTCTGTACTATTTTTTAGTTCTAATCTTTTTCTTAATGAAAAATCTTTTGCATCGAATTCTTCTTTTGAAATCATTCCAGAAAAAGTATCCATTTTTAACGAGAATGAAATATATCTTATTGTTAAGTTTGATTTAGAAAAGAATTGGCATACTTATTGGAAAAATCCAGGCGACTCCGGTGAGCCTGCATCTTTTGAGTGGGATCTTCCAAAAGGATTTGAAATTTCTGAAGCCATGTGGCCAACGCCAGAATTGATCCCCTATCCTCCACTGACGACTTTTGGATATACAGATCAGCTTGAGCTTTTGTTTAAACTATCGTTACCAGAAGGAGTTAAAGAAAATAGTGTTATAGCAGTATCCTCAAAATGGCTAGTCTGTGCTGATGTATGCATTCCGCAAGAAGGAAGTGTTTCGTTTGATCTATTCAAGGCAAATCAAACTTATCCCTCTCAAATTGAGCAACTTCTTTCAAAAATTAAACAAAAAATTCCGCTAGATAATGGAAAAACTATAACTTCAAAAATTGAAGAAGACAGATTGGTTCTTAATCTTAAAGAATTAGGTTTTGATATAACGGACGCTTATTTTTTTCCTTTTAGAAAAGATGTTATTGATTATTCTGTAAACCAAAAACTTAAAAAGAACGATGAAGAAGTTAGCCTTTCTTTAGCCTTCATGGAAAATACTGATGTCTCCCTCATTAAAGGGGGTATTTTAAAAACTAACGCTGGATCACAAGAGTTAAGGTTACTTCAAAGAAATTTTCAATCCGAGGTTTCTTTAAGACCAGAATTTATCTCATTGATAACAGCTATATTGTTTTCATTGATTGGGGGACTGTTGCTTAATCTAATGCCTTGTGTGTTTCCGGTAATTTCCTTGAAAATTTTAAATTTTGTTAATCACTCAGAAAATAGATCGCAAACATCTTTGCATGGTATGTTTTTCTCTCTTGGGGCTATTCTGATGTTTGTATTGATTGGGTTATCCGTCCTTGTCCTTAAATCCATTGGAATGGACGTTGGATGGGGATATCAATTGCAATCTCCAATAGTTGTAAGTCTTTTGATCTTTTTGTTTATATTTCTGGCTGGTTTTTTTCTTTTGAATGTAAATTTTTTTAATACTTTGTTAAGTATTGGAACGACAGGTTTAAAAGCTCCTAATTATGTTAATTCGTTTGCTACAGGCTTTCTTGCTGTAATAGTAGCTACTCCATGCACTGCCCCTTTTATGGGCTCTGCTCTAGGGTTTGCAATATTACAACCTGGATTTTCGTCATTCTTAATTTTTCTTGCTCTGGGAATTGGGTTTACATTTCCTTATATTTTATTATCAATTTTTCCTGGATTACTTTCTATACTCCCCAAACCTGGGCAATGGATGGAAACCTTCAAGCAATTTATGGCTTTTCCCATGATGCTTACTGCATTGTGGCTTATTTGGGTGTTGAGTAGCCAAATAAGTTCTTTTCAACTTATTTTGGTTCTTCTCGGGATTTCCTTGATAGTTTTTTTCTATTGGCTTAACCAACTAAATATTACTTCAACCACAGGTAAGCGGTTTAGAGTTTTTGTGTATTTATTTATCTTCGTTTCAATTTTTCTTACACTGCCAACGCAAAATATTTCTACTCAAGAAAACATAAGTAGCTTTAGTGAAGCAGAGCTTAATAAAAAATTAGAGCAAGGTCCTGTTTTTTTAAATTTTACGGCAGATTGGTGTATCACTTGCAAAGTAAATGAGAGGGTTGCCTTAAAAACAAAAAATACTTTAAATCTTTTTAAAGAGAAAGAAATCTTTTATATGGAAGCAGACTGGACAAATAAAAACAAAGTAATTGCTAAAAAACTCGAAAGTTTTGGCAGATCTAGTATCCCTCTTTATGTTTTCTATCCTGAGAGAGACAAACAACCGATTATTTTGCCAGAGATACTTTCAGAGTCAGTTATAGAGGACTATTTAAATTAATTAGGCAACTATATATTCTTGCCAATCCGTTTCAATTTTCTTTCTTCCAATTGATTCTTGGCCTTTAATAAGGTCTCGTAAAGAAGGAGCTTTAACCTCTGGAGAAGGATCAATAATTTTATCTGCCTTTGATAAATTACAGGATTTACAACAAGTTGTTACATTTAACCAATTGGTATCACCCCCTTTGCTTTTTGGAATAATGTGATCGATTGTAAGATCTTTTTTTTCAAAAACATTCTTGCAGTATTGGCAAGTAAACATGTCTCTAAGAAAAACATTTGATCTAGAAAATTTTACCTTTTTAGAAAATTTATAATATTTTCTGAGCATGACAATACTAGGTACTTTAAATGATTGAGATGGGGATCGGATTTCCCAGTCGTCATGTTCTTTGATGACTATAACGTTTCTGGTAAAAACAAGTTTTATTGCCGTTTTCCAATCCACAGCAGAGAGAGGAAAATAGCTAAGAGGTTTACCATTTCCATTAAGAATCAAACAATCATCTGACATAAAACAATCATACAAGACTTTTGAAAATTTTTTAATTCTATAAATTAAATATTTTAATGCTAGAATGTCGCTCGCTATGGAGTTCTTAGGAAGCCACATTCTCTCCATCGATCAGTTTGAAAGATCTGATATAGAAAAAATATTTTCCACATCTGATCAGTTAGTTCCTTACGCTAAAAGAGAAAGAATTACTAGAGTTCTTCAGGGAGCAATCCTTTCAAACATGTTTTTTGAACCCAGCACCAGAACAAGAATAAGTTTTGGTAGTGCTTTTAATATTTTGGGTGGCGAAGTAAGAGAGACAACTGGAATAGAGGCGACCTCTTTAGCTAAAGGCGAATCCCTTTATGACACTTCAAGGGTTTTAAGCGGATATAGTGACATCATTGTAATGAGACATCATTTGGCAGGTTCAGTAAATGAATTTGCTGAAGCGTCTAGAGTGCCTGTAATTAACGGAGGAGATGGTGATAATGAGCATCCAAGTCAGGCATTGCTGGATCTTTATACAATTAAAAAGGAGCTTGAATCAAAAAATAAAACTATTGATGGGCTAAGGATCGCTCTTATTGGTGATTTAAAATTTGGTAGAGCTGTTCATTCTCTTTGTAAGGTTTTATGCCTATATAAAAATATAACTATAAATTTAATCTCGCCAAAAAAATTAAAGTTACCAAACTCTATTAAAGATAACTTCAAAGAATCTTCTATAAACTTTATTGAGACAGATGACATCACAAAAGGAATATCTGAAGTAGATATTATTTATATGACGCGTATTCAAGAAGAGAGATTTTCTAGTAAAGCTGAATCTGGGAAATACAAGGGTTTGATGTCCTTAAATCAAGATATTTACACAAAAAACTGTGAGCCCAATACCATTATCATGCATCCTCTGCCCCGTGACTCACGTCCCGATGCAAATGAGCTAGATCCTGATTTGAATCAAAATCCTAATTTAGCTATTTATAGACAAACTGATAATGGACTTTTAATAAGAATGGCTCTTTTTTCTCTTGTTTTAGGAGTTCATAATCAAATAGAAGATTCTACTTCTAACGTGGGTTGGTTCTCCAGTAAGTAAGTTTTAATTTACCGCCAAAATATCCCGTAAGTTGGTTGTGTATCGAGGAGATTGTAATTCTCTTTTCATCGACCATTCTTTTTTAATTCCTTGTGCAAGAAAGCTCACTGGACCTAAGTTACTTTGGTTGATTTGATCAACTAAGTTCATCATTTTAAAGTCTAGAGCATTTCTATCTTTTTTCTTAAATAAATCTAACTGGTATACAGTTTCGTCAAAAAAATCACTCAACATGATTCCAGCTTTATTGTAGTTAAAACCTTCTCGATACAGATCTTTCAATAAGAACTTTGCAGATTTAATCAAATCTCTAGTATCACTAGTTGGGTACAAAAGAGGGACTGACCTAATTTCTCTATGCTGGATATCTTGCTTCCTAAAGGGATTAGTTCTAATGAAGACAGAAATAATCTTGCAAGTCTTTCCCTCTTTTCTTAATTTTTCAGCTGCTCGAGCTACATAATTACTAACTGCTTCTTCTAAAAGGCTTAACTCAGTAACACGTTTGCTAAAAGTTCGACTGACTACTATTTGTTTTTTTGGTGAAGGTGCATTGTCTAATGGAATGCAAGTTTCTCCTCTTAACTCTCTAATGGTATTAACTAACATGATGCTGAATTGTTTTCGTACCTGTCCTATATCCATTTGGCTTAGTTTAAATGCAGTTGAAACCTTCTGAGAAAGAAGACGCTTATTTAGTCTTCGCCCTACTCCCCATATTTCATTTACTGGCATTAGCTTCAGAAGTTTTGTTCTTTTGTGTAACGCGGTGATATCTAATACCCCCTGAGTGGCTGGATAACGCTTGGCACCATAACTTGCAACCTTAGCCAAAGTCTTAGTGGGACCTATACCAACACGAACTGGCATTCCAGTATACTGCATGATTTTTTTTTGACAGGCTCTACCGAACTCTTCTAGGTCCATACAATTGGCTATACCAGTTAAATCAAGAAATGCTTCATCAATACTATAAATTTC
>CENW01103023.1_pt1 | contig 26400 bp, 22 predicted proteins | sample 530241 | NCBI WGS metagenome assembly CENW01 (sample SAMEA2619818, study PRJEB7988) | marine metagenome | isolation source: saline water (ENVO:00002010), including | reverse complement strand
AACACGGCACTAAATACAGTGCTGATGACGTAAATAAAATCTATATTGCTCTTAGTCCATATACATCTGCAAAGTTTTACTGTTTTACAGAAGACAAGTCAGACGTAATTATAGATTGTATAGAAATTCCGCCAAAACCAAAACTAATGAGATGGTGGAATAAGATGCATTTGTTTAGACAAGATTTTGAACTAGAAGGCAAGTGCGCATTATTTGACTTAGATATTAAAATACTCTCTAATCCTTTTTCATATATAAACAATATTGATTGGAATTACCCTACATTCATGAGAGACCCTTGGAAAAAAGATAAGTTTTTTAGAAAACACTCTTACGATACAGAATTAAATAGCTCAATACTAGCTTGGACTTCAAGAAAAAATTCTTACATATGGGATATTTTTAGTAAGAATATAGATTATAATACTCGTAAATATAAAGGAATCGATAGATTTTTTTGGCATGAAGAAATAGAATGGAGAAGCTTTGACGATGGAATATATAACACCATTGCTTTACAGAAATATATTTAATACTTTATCTTTTTTATATAAAAAATCTGCAGTAGAAGAAGAATTTGATTTATTTAGAATAAAAGATGTTTTAGATTCTTTTAGTGAAGGACAAATTTTTAATAAACAATGGGCAGTGCAAGAACTTAATAAACTTATTGATATTACTCATGAAGAATGTATAGTGATTGGAAGCTGGTATGGATTGTTTTCTCATATGTTGGCAGAATCTGGATTTAAAGGAAATATAATTAATATTGAATTAGATCCTATTTGTAATAAAATAGCTAAAATGTTAAAGATTCATAGTAATATGATATTTAAACATGCAGACGGTATGGAAATATTTAATGAACTTAATTATGGAAATAAAATATTAGTGTGCACTGCGTGCGAACACATAGATGATGAAGAGTTATCTTTCACTTTACAACAAAAACACGAGAACATGATAGTTTGTTTACAATCAAATAATTATTACGAAATAAACAGTCATATTAATTGCAAAGATAATTTAAAAGATTTTGTAAAGAGCTTACCTTTAAAAACTATAATGTATTCAGGAACTAAAAGACATAAAAATGAATATGATAGATTTATGGTGATTGGAAAGTGAGAGTAATTTTTAGCGTATATATTGACTTTGACGAAAAAGAATTTGATAAAAATTATGATTTTGATAAGAACGTAAAAAATAAAAAAGAGTTTAAAGACAATTACAATTTTTTAAAAAGCTATCAACAAAAATATGCACAGCAATTAGGAATAGATTATGTTTTATATGAAAATGATAGTAAGTGGAAAAAATATAAAAATTATTTTGAAAAAAATTATCCATTCATATCTAAATATAATATAGTAAATTTTTATAAAATTCAATTAATGTATGATTTATCTAAATCGTACGATGAAATATTATATCTTGATTTTGACGTAGTGCCATTAACAAATGATAATATATTTAACTGCATAAATTTTAATAATGGAATAGCTTGTAAAGTAAATCATGAAAGAGATCCGCAAAATTACTTAATACTCTCTACTCCAAAAATTCTTAAACAAAAAGAAGAATGGTTTGAAAAAACAGGTATTACATTTTCTGAAAGAGATCCACGATCAAAATATTGGAATTGCAGAGCATTGCTAATGGAAAGCGGTTATAATGGAGATAATGATGTGTATAATACTGGAATAGTTTTAACCAATAAAAACAATTTAAAAAAACTACGATACTTTGAAAATTTTAAAGACACTTTAGACTTTATGTATCAAGTAAAAAATACAGAAGGTTTATGGCCAAAATTTATACAAAATAGTTTTGGTTATGATAATGAAACTTTATTTAGCTTTAAGATGAAAACTAATAAAGTTAATCTTATAAAATTAAACGATACTTGGCATTGGCCTTATAGGAGAGCCATTAATTTTATTCCTAAAGAAACTAAAATGGTTCACGTAATTAATAAAAATTTTAAATTTGTAAAAGAGCATGTTAAAAAACATAATTTATAGTGTGTGGTCTGATTTGACTGAAGAACACATGTCAGTCAATGACTATAAAAAAGAATCTTTTAAAAAATATAAAAATAAATTAGTTAAACTGCAAAAAGAATACGCGGTGCAGTGCAATGCTGATTACGAATTGTTTAATCCAACTTCAACTGATTACGCTAATGTTCAATTTGATAAAATTTTTAAGTTAGAAGAATTAACAAAATATTATGACAAAGTAGTATATTTTGATTTAGATATAATACCAATCACTAAAAAAAATATCTTCGATAGTTTTGATTTTGATAACATTTGTGTGTATGATTATACTATACAAATAAATAACAGGAAAACTATCGAAGATATTTCTAGATATATAAAAAGAAAAGAATACATTCCACAAATGAATAGATATTCTAAAGTTTGTGCTAAAAACGCTATGTTGTTAATAGATAACGTAGTTGGAAATGAGAATATTGTAAACACTGGAGTAGTCTGTGGTAATAAAAAAGCAGTAGAAAGTTTAAAATTTTCAGAAAGAATGAATGATATGAATAAAATTTTGCAGGTAGCAAAAGAAGATAACTTATATCCAGAAGAAATGTCAAAACCATGGATAAAAAATAACGAAGTTTATTTTTCATATCTTTTAGAGCGATACAAAATAAAATTTAATAACATTGGAATACAGTGGAATTACATCTTAGATGATTTAGTTCATGAAATAACTGACGCTGCGCACTTAATACATCAAGTAAATAAGGACTTTCATGTCTCAATTAAGTAACTTTTGTTATATACCATTCCATGGGTTTTGTATTGACCCAGGTGGATTTCTTTCATATTGTTGTATGGACAATGTAACTGCTACTGATAAAGCTAACACAAAAAGAGTGTATGAACCAAAACACATTGAAGAAGTTGAAGACTTGCAAGAATGGTGGGAAACTGCGTATGAACCAGTCTGGGAAACATACGTTAAAAATGAACAAGATTCATTAAACCCGTGTTACAGATGCTTTAGTAAAGATGCTATGAAAGGTAAAAGACCAGTTAAAGCAAGTTATGATGACAATTTAAAAAACGGAAAGATTAAATGGGAATTTGATTTTTCTAGTCCTAAAGTAAAATTTTTAGAATATACCGTTTCAAACATTTGTAATCAAATGTGCGTAATGTGCAGTGGAAGATGCTCTACGCAATGGCATGATTTTGATGAACAGTTTGGAAGACAAAAAGGAAAGCTCACTAGAATATCTGATAAATCAGTACAAAAAATAAAGAAGTTAGTTCCAAATTTAAACGTTATCTTTGTTAAAGGAGGAGAACCTTTTGCTGATACAAAAAACATGGAAATTCTAGAACACGTTGCAGAAACAAATCCTAATTGTTTAATTAATATGACCAGTAACATTCAATCTATATCGCGAAAGCATTTTAAAATTTTAAAAAAATTAAAAAATTTAAGAATACACGCTTCTATAGATGGTGTAGATGAAGTTTATAATTGGATAAGAGGAGGCGATTTTAAAAAGACAGTAGAAAATGCTGAAAAAATTTATTATGAGTGCGGCCATAAAATACAACCAGCCACTACTATTTCAATCTATAACTTTTTTAGCTTAAATAAAATTGTAGATTACTTTAATAATAAGTCTTATGTTAAGTGGCAGCACTGTTACAACGTGGTAGAATGGCCAAATTGGTCAAGTATAATGCATTTTCCAGAAAATATTTTTAAAAAAACCATGGCCTGTAATAAAAATGCTCTGTCTAAATATCAAAATATTACTCTTGGAAACTTATTTAAAGTTGAAAATAAATTTGATCAAAACGTTATGAAGCAATCAAAGAAATACACTGAAACTATGAACAGCATAAGAGGTTTTGATATAACAGATTATGTACCGGAATTAAAAAAATTATTCAACCATTGATAATGCAACTTTAGTAGCATCTATCATTGTCTTAGCTTGTCTTAATTCTTTTTTCTTCTTAGCATCTTTAGATTGTTTTACTTGATCTGCTTCAAAAAGTTGTAACTTATATAAAAATAATTTTTCTTTATCTTTTTTTGGATCAAATTTTCCAAACATTACTTGAACAAAAGCTTTATAAACATCTGTATTTTGCTCATCAAAATCATAAATTAAACCGCGTTCTTTAGCAATTTTAATCACAGAATCTTCAAACGCTTCATTTTGTTCTTTTATATGCTTATAAGTAGATTCGTGTAAAGCATCAATGTCTATAAATTTTAACAAGTGTTCGTAATGTACATCACCTTCTTTTGCTTCTATGTATTCTACTCTTTCTCGTTTTCCATCAGTCCAATAAGCCTCGATTGTCGTTCTCGCATCATTTAGAAAGTGAGCTCTGGAAAATTTAAGTTTTGGGTGTATCATTGTTAGCTCCTTGTAATTCTTAAAAAATATGTATTTACAGTTTGAGGAGTACCAGCTGGAAAATCTTGTGCACGATATACAGTATCGCTTGAACCAGAAGCTCCTACTATTCTCGTCTTTCGGTCAGCCGTATCTAGTCTGGTATCAACCATGCCCGAACCTCTGTTGTTTCCAGCTCCGTTTATGCTATAATTTATTCTGGCACCGCTGGTGTTTACAGTATGATGTCTTATTTCTGCTAATAGTATAGCGTCAAAGGCTGGCTTCTCATAATTAGCTATATCATTTCCACTATCTATCTTGACGGGATTCTGAATAGCAGGAGCAGTTCCGGTCTGATTAGTTCTATGTAAGAAAAAATTATTTATGTCATGCGGCTGATCTCTCGTCTCAGGAATAGATCCAGCCGCGTACGCAGCTGCGTTAGCTCGAGTGTCTGTAAAGACTGGAGTACCTGATATTAACGTATGACCCGTCTTAGAACTTGAAGTGTCTATCGTAAAAGTTCCGTGCTTAGTAACGTGATTACCAACTAAGTCGTCAATAGCTTGTGTAATAAAAGTGTCAAACATATCTGCCGCAGTCATAGCTTGAATAGTGCCACTGCCATCATAGTAAGCTGGATATAATCTATTGTTAGTGTCCGTTGGAGTACTTACACTAGCGTTTACTTGATTTATCTTATCAAAAACTATAGGTGTAACTTGTGGTGCACCACTAGTAGCTGGAAAGTCTCCAGCGTTTCCGTGCGTACCATCTCCATCACCAGAGCTCTCATCTGCGATACCAGCTTGCAACCTAGTGTCTGACATAGAACCTAAAGATCCGCCGCTACCTACGACAGTAAGAGTTACACTCGGATTTCCTGCATAAAGAAATACACAACGACTTTGTATCGCCGTGATCATAGCCGAAGTCATTTCTCTAAGGTTATTACCATCATAATATAGTGGCTTTCTTATCGCCATGGTACTAGGCCCCTGCGCCGTGTATCGTCTTTAACGTGCTTCCTGCCGAGTCTTTTATCAGTAAAGTTGATAATGATTTTAGTTGGACTGAACCTACAGCGTCATCGCCTATCTTAGCCTCTGTTACAGCGTCTGCTTGTATCTTTCCTGTTGATATGACAAGAGATGCCAAGTGCTCGCTATCAATAGATCCATCGACAAAATGCTCTGAATTTATAACATTATCGGCAATCTTTGCCCCATTGATTGCATCTGGAAATATATGTTTTGTTTTAACTGCAGATGTTTCAATCATATTAGAGTCGATAGTGTTTGGTGGTACAAAAAATCTACCTTGTGCAGAATCAAAGCCAATTGCATTTGCACTATCTTTTTGAAGACTTGACTTAATTAAGCTTATAATATCAGCTGAATCTGTTTTAAGTATTAGCGAATGTAACTGACCTATAGCTTTTATTGCATCACTATCACGAGCTAGCTGATTTGCACCATTGATGCCTATAGTTGGTAACGTTGATTGATCACCAAGATGTTGTGATACTAAATTTGTCTTAGTAACAAAGGTTGATACCGGATCTGAAAGATTAATTACTGTTGTTGCCATCGAGTTTCTCTATTATTTTACCTAACATGTTTTTAATATCACTTACTTCATTCTTTAGGTTATTTATATCCTCTTCTTGTTGTTTTCTCAGAGCTCTTCTCGTCTTAGCTCCATTTATCTCTTCTTGATTAACGTTTAAGACCACACCAGTATTTGGATCTTTAACGTATCCTTCATGTCCTTCAATCTTTAGATAAGCCATTATACTGCCAGTGCTATCATTCTTAGGTCTTTAATTTTTGGCACTCTGGCATTATTTTTACTTCTCATTACTATTTTGATTTGAAACTTTGTAAATGATTTTAAAGAACCATTTAGTCCACCAATTAAATATCTGTACTCTCTGTATATGTTAGCTCTGTTATCTTCAGGATTATTAGTTTCTTCAGCTTGTAAAGTAAAAGTCTTGTCTTCTATTATCTCATCTCCAGTGGCAGTTCTAAAAAATAATTGAAAGTCTGTTCCTTTTGGTCTATTAGCAGACAAGAGAACTCTGATACCAACTGCATCATTTTCTAAGATAACGGTTCTTGTTATATGCTTAGCAGCTGAAGTGCCCTCTTTAGCAGCAGTTTCGTTAACAAAATTAAGTGGCTTGTTAAATCCTTCTATAGTATTTCCAGCAGAATCTTGTCTATCTATGATATTTTGTATCAGGTGTATTGATGCTCTTTGCATGTCTATCATTGGAGACACATTTGAATCAGTGGTTGTCATATTAAACTGCATATCTAGCGATTTTATTCCTGATCCTATTTTAGTAGTCTCGTTTGCAGGATTGGCCACCACGTTATAAATGTCACCTACGTTATCTTCATTAAGTTTTACATCTAAGAATTGAGCTGTTTGTTTTCCAGTGTAAGGAGTTTCTGTTCCAGTCTCTGCTGCGAAAGATGTAGAGTTAGTTACTTTTATAGCTCCAACTAAACTTGTTCTGTTTGGAGTTATGTTAATAATATTTGGGTGTATAGTACTAAATGGAATTTGGGTTGTTGCCTTAACTAAAGATCCACCGCCTATTTCATTAGAATCTGCGCTAGAATCCGCAGTAAAGGTAAATCCTGTCCAATCTGCTGAATCTACTGAGTATCCTGCGGCTTTATTTAAAGTAGCTGCTTGAATTCCACCAACTGCGGCCGCTCCTGTTATCTTTACATTGTCACCAGCAAGTAATCCAGCTCCGTTTTCTCGTACTCGTACTTTAGCAGAGCCACTGGTAACTGTAATAGGATCATTTCTTAGTGCTCTTGTTGGCAACGCAGCGTTATGTAATATAACATTAGCTTGAGTATGCTGAAATGTAGCTCTATTTATTTTAAAAGCAAGATCTAAACTTTGTGATGGAGTAAACGTAATTCCGTTTTGTGTAAAGAACAAACTTCCCAATGAAGGTTGCTTATTTATTCTTCTTTCTGTAGATCCTATGACAAACTCATTAGTTTCTGAAACAAATATCTTATAGTCTTTAGAATCAGCGGTAACAACTAAAGCATAATCTTGATTTCCTTTTAAATATACTGGTTCGTCAAATCTAAAATTAACCGACGTAGTACAATCTGCTGACACGTTATCTGAATTATTAAGGCCACTTAACAACTTTACAGTCCCAGGTATTATTTGAGAAGAAGATGGTAGCCCGTTGTCCATTGGTCTAATTTGTATTTGAATTGGAAGATCAGTTGCAACTTGACTAAAAAATAAATCTACCGAAGTAATATAAATCCCGCTAGTTCTATCCACATAAAACGATTGCGCAATTGGTTGCTTGTTTAATTGATACCCTAATGAATTTACTGCCATTCTTAACTCGCTTTTTGTATTTTGTTTTTAATTTTCATATTATACCTCTTCTCCACCCATAGTGTCAGATGCGTCAGAATTACCTCCGCCACCTACGTCTGAACCTCCGCCTCCAGCGCCTGAAGATCCTCCAACTGAAGCTTGCGCGTCATTAGAATAACTGCCACCAGTACTTCCACTATTAGTTCCAGTATCATCTGGTCCATCATCTCCACCATCGTCGCCGCCACCGCCGCCACGATTATAACTCACCGTAAATCCTTGAACGTTTAATACTCTTGTAGAAGTATATGTGGCTTCTTTTGTATCTAGCCAACCTTTAGCAGTGTAAGGAGTTCGAGCTATACATGCCGCATCTTTTTCATTATCTACACTTATATCTAATATTTTAAATTCTTTTGTACCAACTCTAAATTTAGTAGTAGCGTTGTTTGGTATTATAACACTGCCTTCAACAGTTCCATTAGCGTCTGTATTTAAAGTACTAGAAGTGTCTGGGTGCGACGTGATATTTTTTAAAGTATTTCCAAAGTCTGAATCATTTTGACCGTAAAACTGGAAAGTTTCTTCTCTTGCAAAATCTGATATATTTACACCATCAAGGAAAGGAAAGACTCTAGTGTTAGGTCTCATTCCTTCACATTTAAAGTATACTTTACGAGCTCTCATAAAGTGTAATAACGCTACCTGTAATACTCTATCTTCTACTAAATCTAATACGGTTTCTTCGCTGACAACTCTATTTACAGAATTTCCTATTTGACCAGTTTGAGAACCTACATTCAAGTTTTCTACTGGTATACCAGCCCAGTTCCATCCCCAATTTCCCCAGTTGAAAGCATTATTAGTATCTAATCTAGTTCCACCTGATATAATTTTATCTGGACGTCTATGCACGTCTCTCCATTCATCAGAGGCTGGTGATAGTGTTATAACACCGTCATATATGACTACGCTAAAAGGATTGATTCCTATAGACTTACTAGCTAGAGTTTGACTTATGTAAGCTGCCGAGTCATGAGCTATATAAATGTTATCACCTTTCATAACAGTCTTAGCCACTCCACCATTTGCAGTATTAGAAGCAGCTTGATCATAAATAAGTTTTACGTTTTGATCTTTAAAAGCAGGCCTTAAGCACTTATCTATCGGATCTATGGCTGCTCGATAATCTGGTAAAAATGTAGCGGATCTTGTGTGGTCTACAAAATTATCAACTACAAATCCTGCTTTCGTTCTGTCGTTACCCGCTGAATCTAATACTTGAAAGTGTCTGGTGTCTATTTCTAAAGCACTTAATGAAGCAAATTCTTCTAATTTACTAACTCTATTTTCTAGCACTCCTATGTCTTTCATAGTAAACCTTTTATGTTCTATCTTTCTCATAAAAGTATCAGAGTCATTTAAAGTATTTGCATTTAATCTTATGTCGTATAATCCTAAAGTTGCATCTGGTCTATTCGGAAAAGGTGGATTAAATGCTGAATTTCCTCTTACAAATCTAATTATACCTTGTTGATCGATTACTAATTTACCTGCATCAGCTAAATGATAAGTGATATCAGCTTCTACACTAGTCCCAGGTTGTGGTAATTCTTGCACAGATGACCCAGAACTTGAAAATTCGCTATCAACTCCACTTTTAACTGATCTAAAATCTAGTGCGTTAAATAATCTTATTACCTCGCCATTTCCTCTTCTGAAACTTGGAATCTTATCGTAAGTAATAGGATTTGAGTAAGATTGCGCTGCGAAAAAATCTCCCGGAGAGTGTTCAAAATATCTAAAAGTGATAGTAGAACTATCTGCCGGAGCTGATTGACCAGGGATAAGATTTAAAGCTCCAACGTCATAGTGATTATCTCTTTGGCCGTTATCTAATCTGTACCTGTTTAAAAAACTCACGTTACTATCATCGTGCTTGACGTGCGCTGACACATCGAAAATGTCAGGTTTATCAAGTTTTATTTGAGATTGACTTCCAGCTACAGATATAGTTCTAGTAGTTAAAGTTTTATTTTTTATTGTTGCAGCACCTTTTTTAATATAGGCTAACACTTCCACTGTCATGGCACTAGAAGGTAATCCAGCAATACTTGCAGAAGTAGTACCAGCTCCAGATATAGTCAATCCACTTGTTATTATATCACTGTCTACCGCAGATACTATCCAATCACCTGTGTTATTGTACGTTTCGTTAGATGCTCCACTTAAAGTAGGAAGTGACGCGGTACCGCCAGACGCTGTTACTTGAAATCTTCTTTGAACTGTCATAGATATGCTTGATATGGCAGCTGGTCTTGGCTTTGATAGTGCAAACACTGAGGTATTTTTTTCAGTTTCTTTTAGTATTGTTTTTGCTGGAGTGCCTTCTCTTTCGGGTTTAAAATAATTTGTTGCACTAGTTCCAATACTTTGAACGTCTCTAAACGCTTGGCCACTGTTCATTTTTACGTCAAACATATGAAAACGATATTTAGAACCATCTTCAGTTACAGCCTTAACTCTTGCAGTTCCTATCGTATTACCACTTGAAAACACCGCACTATCTTTTAAACTTAATTTTTCTAATGTGGTTATGTTTGGAGTATTACCGCTGCTATCTAAAGCAGGATTAACTATAACATAATTTCCATAATCGACACCTACGACGTCGTTATCAATTAATTTAGTGTTAATTGGTTTTCTTAGTCTTATGGTAGTTGGAAAATTTCTTGCAGCTCTGAATCCATCTACCACAGCTACTCCATCACTTACTTTCAGTAAGATATGAGTATTTTCAGAGTCTAGTTCGAAGTTTGCGGTGTAAGGCTTTACTATGTAGTCTCCAGAATTTTCAGCTATTCTCTTTGCTATAATTTCGTTTGGTATGTTAAAAGCGTCAATGGTATCATTAGCAGAAAATATTACACCTTCAACTATTTTAGCCACTGGAACAAAGTTATCACTAGCAACTGTCTCGCTTTCTAAAGCTAAAGTTAATTTAATTCTGTATCTATCGGCTCCGGGAGCAGAGGTGTTTGGAACTGCACCTTGATTATCGAACAATCCCGTATCATCTGTGACTGTGACTATGTCTTCTACAGCTTTATATCCAAGAACGTCATCTAACTGATCTGTGTATTTTGATATAACTTTTGATTGATCTTGAGTAAATACAAAATTACCTCTAGCATAATAAACACCTGACTTTAAAGTTCCAAGTATACCTACGCCAACTGCTGGATTTACTCCAATTGTATTAGTAGTTTGTATATTTAAAGTTTGACCAGTTGCAGTCCCTGTGCCAGTTAAAGTTCCGCCTGCAGTTACTCTTACGGTGTTTGCTCCTCCAGAAGTTCCTGTATTAACGTACTGCACGTAAACAGTTCCTGGGTCAGATAGACCACCGTTAAAAGGAGAAATTTTAGTGGCATCAGCTGCTACATATTCTAAAACTTTGACTTGTAAGTTTGTACCAGTTTCATTAAAAACTGCCCCGATCCAAGTTGCGTTGTCGGTCACGTCTGTTGATGGATCTAGTTTTATGAACTCGTACTTTGCTTGAAGATTAGCTCCCCCGGGTTTTACAACTGCTCCTTCTTTAAATATATTATCGCCAAATCTTTGAATTTGGCTTTGAAGAATAGTTTGTATTTGAGTTAGTTCTCTCGCTTGTAAAGCTACTCCAGTATTAAATAGTATCTTATGATAGTTATCGCTATCTCTAAAATCGTCTTTATACGTTGAGGAAAAAGTATTACTAGTTAATGTAGTCGCCATTTTTATACCTTATAATGTTATTACAACTTTAAGATCTTCTGTCTGATTGTTATTTCTTTGCACCGGTGCTCTATTTTCTATATATAGGATCTCTCCGCTAAATTTATCGATGTCTCCGTTTCTCAAAAAACCATTGGCAGAGTCTAAAGTAGCAGAGGTACCACCACCTGAAACTAATTCTCCAGCCGCAAATGGTTTGAATCCAGTTGAATCGTTTTGATGAAACCAAACTCTCGAACTATCAGTAGTATCAACTACCGCTTGCGCTCCGCTTGCACCAGTGATTATGGCATCTTTTGGAAATGATGGGTTACTCGTAAAATTTAAATACTGTAATATTTTTCCACTTGTTCCAGTATAAGAGTTGATTCCACCAGAATCTTTTAAATCTCTCATTATAGCAACCTGTCTAAAATCTTGATCTATAATGAACGATGAACCTCCTGTCGTGTCACCACTTACAGCTTGAGTAGTGCTTTCAGTACCATTTGGTTTAGTGTTAAACATAAGTGAAGTTGCCTTGAGCTCGTTTCTAGGATCTGCTCCTAATCCACTGTCTGGTCCAATTACGGCTCGAGCAGTTGCGATGTTAGTACCACTGGCTGGATTAGCAACTTTTACACTAGCAAAGTTATAGCCATGGCCAAATTTTAAACAACTATCAGTTGAAGAATCTAGTTCTATTTTTGTTACGCTACCACCACTTACTGTTCCAGTAGCTGTAGCTCCAGATCCATCACCATTTATTGTTACCGCGACAGTGCTTCCAGTATATCCACTTCCGTTATTAACCATTTCTATTCCAAGAACTTGACCGGGTGATGCTGCTTTTTGAACGGCATCTTGTACTTGCTCAGAAGTTGTTAAGACTCTTCCAAGTTCTGAAGAGTCTAAAACTTTTTCCACTGGTACAAAATTAGATGATAAAAATTTACTAGATCTTATCGCACTTAAAGAATATAAGAACTTCCACACGTATCCATCTGCAGTTTTAAATGGTTTTGTGGACGTTCCAGTTGGTTTTACTGTTGAAGTGTTTGCATTTCCATTGTTGTCTTTACTTTGTCTTAAACAAATATAAACTTGATTATCTTCTGTTAGTACATAGTAACTAGTATTAGGTATCTCTGTAAAGTCGTCGTCGTACGCATTGTAAATACCCGGTGTCCAATTGTAGCGTGGGATAGTAAAAGTAACGTCATTAGTCTTTTTAAGAGACTGTAGACCAGATCTAACTTGTCTTATAGTCCTTGGAGAATCTTTAGGTGTAGGTACAGTTTCAGCTGAATCCCACTGCTCTGATTTACCTATTCCAATATAAAACTGATCACTGTCATTTGACACGTCTGTAAATATTTTTTGTATTAATTTTTTCTTAAATACGTCTGTGATAATTGCTGGCATTTTCTATTCCTATGATATTGTTATTCCGCCGGCGGATGAGTCTCTCATTCCAAACCCTAATAAAAACCAATTTGTTCCGTCCCATATACACTCAGCTGATCTGTTTTGTACTAGTGCAAATGATGTTCCATTAGCAAACGGTGACGGAGTAACTGTCATAGTACCGGCACCTTTATTACTAAAAATTTTATGCTCACCAACTGTTGTTCCTGCCGCTAAACCTACGGCCAATGCAGATCCCTTATTGCCTATAATAAAAGTATGACTAGTACTAGCCGCTCCATCAACTGAAATTTCTTGCGATGAATACGCAGCTTTTGCTATTTCCACAGATCCTACACCTTTTCCAGCTAACATCAAGTTTACGTTGCTAGAATCGCCTGTAGCTGATATTTTTGGATCTGTATTAAATATTCCATTTGTTACAGTTATCTCATTTACAGCGCTTGCTGTTTGAGTAAATTTAATCAACTCATTATTATTCGAGTCATTTAAAGAAGCTCCAAGCTTAAGCTTAGGATTATTTATAAGAGGAGCTGTCAAAGTTTTATTTGTAAGAGTTTCTGCTCCAGCAAGTGTAGTAAAATCGTTGTCTGATAAAGCCGTGTTAAATAGAGCAGTTGTTCCAGTTAATGTATTTTTAGCTAAATTTATAGTTTTATTAGTTAAGGTTTGAGCGGCAGTTGTCAGTATTACGTTACCACTAGAATCTGGTAAGTTTATAACGTTGTCTTTTGTAGGGTCTACAGCAAATAGCCTTGTTTCATTCGCGTCTGCAGTTAATCCTTCAAATACTATTGCGCTATCTTGAAATTTTACTCTTGAAGCTAAAGTACTACTATCGCCTTCTGCTCCTAAAAAGTTATATAGTTCTATAAAATTATCATTAATCTTTCCGCCAGCAGTGCGTAAAGTATCGCCTGTACCGTCGTTTGCCGCTGAGCCTGTATTAATATTTTGTCTTGTCATTTTTTATCCTAAATAATAGTTCTATTTATACTAGAAAGTTGAGTCAATTAAGTAATTTCCGAATATTTCATTATCCATAGTCTCTGTTGCTAATGAGAAGTCTGGAGTTGCGTTTGCTGCGCTGTCTCTGATGTTACTATCATCAAAAGTAAACGAATTTGGAGTGATAAGTTGTGAAGTGCTTGAGTAAAACTTATCTATTTGCGCTGGAGTAAGATTTTGATATACACTAACTAACTGATCCAATCCTACTCTAAAATCATTTGTTGCATCGCCACCTGAATCTATTAATGCAGTTAATTGTACAAATGGAGCCGCTGGCGGAATGGAAGCTTGACTTATAAACGTAATCGCACCAGAATCTTCATCATTAAGAAAACCTTGAGCCGTTATGTTACTAGTTGCTTGAGTGTCTGAGGTTATTTCTCCTGCAAAGAAGAAGCCGGCCGGATGAATAAACTTTTTATATAATGCTTCCCAAGTATTACTTGACAAAGCTGTTTTTATTAGTATAGAAAAAACTTGAAATAACTTGCCGTTCTGAATAACTTTTAAAGATTCAGGTCCTATTAGTGAAGCCGGCACGTTCGAATCACCAGCACCTACAATAAACAAGTCATCTTTTGGATATTCTACTACTATCTTATCTTGAAAAAATAATCTAAAAAATTCTTCTATCGAAAATCTTGTACCTTTATTTCTTTGTAATTCTGCAAGTCTTCTTACTGCATATCTAGCATCTGTAAAGTTATCACCATTAGGTAATCCAGCAGCGATCTCAGATATTAAGTTATTTAGTTGTGGTGTAGAACCAGCATCTCTTAATTGAAATAACTGCTTTATATCATTTCCAAAAGAAGTAGTTCCGTCAGAATCTAATTGTTTATAATAAGTTTCTAAAAAATCTACAAACTTAGTAAAATCACTAGTGATATGCTCAGGTAAAGCTTCACTTACTTTTCTATTTAAAAAGTTTCTATTTCGACGATTATAATGATAATTAATTGTCATCTTACAATGTTACTAACGTGTTTTGGTTATCTATTACTGCAGTGGAAAGTGAACTAACGGTGTCAATGTCAAGTATATAATTACGTAAAGGTCTTATAGTACCTTGATTTGCTGGTAAAGCATTTATTTTTAAGAAACTTCCTTGAATAGCAGTTGGAGCAAATCCAGTGAGCGTGACTACACCTTCATTTTGCGAATACGATCCAATGTTATCTACCTGAACAACTCCATCTTGGTCAACTACTTCTAATTTATTACTATTTAAAGCATTTCTTATGGAACACGTTTTGCTGTTAAGAGTAAAAAAAGAAGTTGTTATGATTCTATCAACATCATCCGGTTCTGCGATTATAGCAGGAAAAGATACTGAGTACGTAACAGACTGATTTATGTCGATAGCTTGTTCTCTTTGCATTTTAACAGTCATGCGAGAGTTAAGAATAGCAACATCTAATGCATCGATAGCTGTTAATAAATTAGATCTTCTAAAAACTTTATTGAACTTTTTTAAGTTAGTTGTAAAGAAAGAATTTATAGTACTTTGAACTAAATTTTCGACTGATTGAGAAGTTGAAGATGTTAAGTCTGGATCTAAATTAAAAAACGTGGTTAGTATGAGCTTAGTTGTTATGGCATCAGCAAATACTAGATCTATAGACATGATGGCTAAATTTTCTGATAAATTATTTTTTATTTGGTTCTTAATATCTTCTTGAGTTGAGGTATCTATGTTGCTCTTAAACTTAAGACCGGCGTAAACTCTACCATATACTTGCGGCACGTTGTCGTGTCCTCCCCAAGCGATGACGTCATCTAAATACGTACCGTAGTTAGCTAGTATTTGAGCTCTGTAATCTTCTGCAGTTACTAATCTTTTTTGAGAGCTGAAAGATATTGGAGCGTTTCTTCTTATTGACTCTAAAGATTCTTTAAAGGCACCACCAGCAGAAGCGGAGCTTGTCGCAGCTGTTAGTGGATAATTTACACCATTTACGTTTAAAGCTACGCTAGTAGTAAAAGTTGTAGCTCCATTTGCCACATTTCCTTGTGTAGACAAGTAATCAACTACTATTTTATTTCCAGCTACAGGAGCTTTACCAGTGCTTAGTCCATCACCAAATATCAGTTCATAATAACCATTTGGTACTTCTTTTATTTGAAATAAAGCTGAATCATCTGTGATTCTTACTGCATCTTGTATATCTGTATAAGTTGTAAAAGTAGTGCCTGTTAACGTATCAAAAACTCTAACTCTTATAGTAGAGGTGTCCATAGTAACATCTGGTATTACATAAATTTGAGAGTCTGATTTTTCGCCTACTATAAATGTTTTAATTTTTTCAATTCCTTCAAAAACAGGAATATCGGATAATCCATCAGATGTCTTAAATTCATAAGATCCAGTACCATCATCTGTAGCTACAAAATTTTGTCTTGTTTGAAACGTGTAACTTACATCGTCAACGCTTGATGTAAATATTGTTCCTCTTGTGAGAGTAACACTTGTAGGTCTAGGAGTTGTTGATATTAATATTGATAATTTTAATTTTGCTTGAGAAGAAGTATAAGATGTTGGAACGTATCCTAAAGTTTCAGCGTGAGCTACTACAGAGCTTCTTAACTGCGCAGTGTTTATAAAGCTTTCATTTAACGCAAAGTTAGCTGTTAGTCCGTTAAAATGTGAGTTAAGTGCTAAGACATCTAATAAGTTATTTAAACCTGAAGCCTCAAAATTGTAGTCTTGAAACTCTGTTTGTTCTTTAAATTTTTCCTTTAACTTATTTTTAATAAAGTCAAAATCTAATTGTGTTGATTTAATTGTCGTTGCCATTATCTTAACCTCGTTAGCGATACGTCAACAAAAGCTTCTTCTGACGTGTTAATTATTTGAAAAGTCACAGTAATATTTACTTCATTCGTATCTGGACTTATGTTACTTTTTATGTTTAAAACTCTTGCTCGTGGTTCATACGTTTCAATAGCATTTATTATATCATCTTCTAAAGTATCATCATCAATATCACTACTAAGTCTAAATAGCATAGAGTTTAAGTCTGCACCAAACCTTGGTAAAAATGGTTTTTCAGCAAAGTTAGTTAATAATAAATTTCTTACGGCTTGTTTTACTGCAGCCGCACTTGATTTTTTAAATATATCTCCAGAGCTTTTTTTAGCAAAGGAAAGATCGATATCAAGGTACTCTTCTCTTCTGGAAGTAAGAATACTCTTATTACCTATATTACCGTCTTCAATTGAAAAAGCTCTTGATGGCATTTAAAATCCTTTTTGTCTATTTATATCAAGTATTTAGTGTTTCTAAATTTTCATTAGGGACTACTACCTCTAAAAGTTCATTAGTAGTTTGAGAAGTATTATTAAATCTTGTTTCTACCTCGTTCTTATAAGTAACGGTCCAAGGCGCCACTATCTGCGGCATAATCAATATTATACACGCGTGAAGCGATTCATCTGGATTATAGTTATCATAATCTAATATTAATCTGTCAAAATTTAAATAATCTTTCCAGAACACAGCTAAGTCAAAAGTTTTTTCTAAGGCAATGGCTCCAGTAATATCTCTTAAAGCATAAACCACTCCTTGGCCATTTGTTAAAAAATGATTTACTCCAGTGCTTACGTCTAACTTTTCATCAGGCCCAGGAATATATAAACCTTCTTGCACTTCAAGTCTAAAGTCTTCAAATTCTTTTGTACTTTTTGGATCATTTATAGTTCTCATAGCCTCTGCATGTAATACATATTGTTTTGCTAGTGTTTTCTTATCAGCGTTAGATAATATATGATGCATAGTAACTGGATCTCCGTGGCTACCTAAAAATTTTGCCATTGTTATCCCTGGTGCTAGTCTTGTTCTTGCAGTTATTTTATCTTGAAAGACCGGATTAAACTTTGCACTTGGTACTATATCTGTTGTGATTGTTGCCATATCATTCCTTACGTGAACATTTGTACTCTTCCATCTTGACTACCGATGGATTCTGTACCTCTTCTTGGAGTCTTTTCTGGACCTACAACTCTTCCAAATTTTGGCACTACTGGAACTGCAAAGTTAGAAGATATTATTCCTTCAGTGACTAATGCTCCAGTAAAAGCTTGATTCTTTAGATTATTAGGATCTCTTAGTTTTGATCTTGCTAATGCTGTAGACAAGTCAACAGAAGAAATTCCACCGTAATTTTCCGCTCTGTTAACAGCATTTTTAAAATCATCAAAAGGATCTATATCTAATCTTCTTATGCCTAAATTAGTTTGATTTAAATAATCTAGCATCACGGTAGAATTTGGTTGGCCAGGGTTTGAATCAGCGGCAGGTGTAATAGTTACCGTGCCTTGTGCACTACCAGCGCCAGCTCCTAATGCTGTAGCAACTGCAGACTTTCCTGCCGTACTAGCATTACCTGATAAGTTACCATTAAATGTTGGTGCAGTCATTCCTACAGAAGCGATAACGCCTTGCGAGGCGTGAACTGAGGTTGCATTAATTCTTGGTATGTGCGCAGTGTGACCGTAATGAATTATATTAGCACCACCAACAGTACCACTGTCTCCAATAACAGTTAACGACGAAGCTGCCATGTTTATATCAAGAGAAGATATTACTATTCCATTCTCAGCTGTTAATATGGCTTCATCGCCAACCGACACTTCTGATATCCCTTGAATGTCGTGCTCAAGATTACCTTTATGAGTTAAAAAAACATTTCCTAGCACGGTCTCAGTCTTTGTACCAAGTACTGTTTCGGCGTTATTACCTTGAATAGCTATATCTTTATTTTTTGCTATGTCCGTAACTTTATTTCCTTTTACCACTTCATCTATATCTCCAGCGACGCTAGTCGTAAAGTTACCTCCAACTTGCAAATCAAAATCACCCGCAACTTTTAGTTTTAAGTTACCATTATAAACTATTTCGCCGTCACCTTCAACTATTACTTTTTCGTCAGACGCTGTTATACGAATAGTATTTTCAGTTGAACTATAAATGACAGTTCCATCAGCTCTCATCTCCACACCAGAACCACTCTTATGCCTGAACATCATTCTTTCTCTACCTGCGGTATCGTCATATTCAACTACATGACCAGAGATTGTTTCTTTAACTTGATTTAGTGGATATTGAGTAGGAGCCTCTGTTTTAAGTTCTAAGTCCATACCTTCGGTAGCACCACCTAGGTACACATGAGATTCTTTAGCTCCAGTGGCTTTGTTACCTACGCTAGTAGTTCCAACATATTCTGGTCTTGGAAATATACCGTCCGGATCAGATCTACCATCAGCGTTTTTTCTGGCAGATTGAAATGCCGCGTCGTCTACGAATCTATTTTGATTTTGTAATTCTTTTCCCATTTATTATCCTATTGGAATTTACTAAATAAATTTTTTGCTATGCCTTCTTTTTGCGATAGCGTTTGATTAGGCGCACTTTGTAATGAATTTACTATACTGTCTATTTTTCCACCTGAATTTTTTACTAGTCCTTCTAAATTTCCTATCTTCGAATCTTTTAAAGCTTTACTAATACCGGCTGGTAACTTACCAGCTGCATCTAATTCATCTATTTTACTGTTCATGTTATTTATTGCAGTTCCAGTTTCATTTTTAAATACGTCTTGCGCGTTTGCAGCATCTTTTTGAAAAGCTTCTGATTCTAATCTTTGAGCTATGTCAGTATTTATTTGATCTATATCTATTGGAAATGATCCGCCTTGAGTTGACTTTGCTATCTTATTTGGCTTAGTCATAGCTAATTGTTTTGGGTCTGGCATTTCTTCTAAATCTGAAGGCGATGAAGTTAAAAATTCTACGTCATGTATAGACTTTACTACTTCTTTTGCATTAAACCCTGGACCATCGTACTCTGGATCAATTTCAAAATCAGAAAAAACTTGGCCAGCTGGAAAAACTCTTAGCCATACTTTTATTATTATGTTAAATGATTCCATTTGTTTTGGAGTGACCGGTGCTGTGTCACTAGCTACAAAAGCGACTTTAACACCTGATAAAGCAAATTGAGCGTATTCTGTATTTCTAGTAACATTTAATGGTCTTCCTTCTTGTATGTCGCCATTTCTTAAAACTACGTAATGAGGTTGTATTCCAAATTGTTTTGGTCTAATACTTATTCGAGAATCAGCTTCTTCAGAACTTCCTAATGTTTCTATGAGATTATTTCTATCAAATATTTTAGTTAATCGATGAACTTCTGCAGCATCTACTTTACTAGGTGAACCAACTAAGTGTTTAGTCCAACCAAATATTATACACCCTATCTTGTCTTTACCTTTTGTAGTAGTTCTAGGACAATTTTTTAATTTAGTGTACAACTCGTCTGGAGATGCTATTTTTCTAAAAACGTAACTCGTGGGTGTGTTAAAACCAGCAAAACCTTTTGACGCTGTAGAAGCACTTACTATGTTAGTAGGACTAGCTGATATCAAGTCTCCTTTACTCAAGTTACTTCTTATGTTAGTATTTAAGCCTTTATCAATTAAGTTCTTAACTTTTTCAGGACTAAACTTAGCACCTTGAACTACTTCTGTTATATCACCTGAACCAGTTCCTATTATACCCTTAGCTTTAGCTAATAACTGAGCTCCAAAATTAACATTAGGCCTTCCTATTCCACCAAAAGGAGATAGTGGATCTAACTTGGCTCCAGCATTATTTAGCTCTTCTTTTACTTTAGCTCTATATATTTTCTGAACTTCGTTATTAGCTTTTAATTTTGGATCATTTTGAGGTTCTAGAGAAACTTCAGCTTTAGACGCATTTAATGCTATTTTTGAAATTAAAGTATTTAACTTTTTATCAGAAAACTTTGGAAAGGTTTTCTTTGTTATCTTTTTAGTTGAGCTCGCATTCATTTGAGTAGTAAATTTTTTAAGAAATCCAGAAGCTCCCTTACCTCCAGTAATGGCTTTTATACTCGATAATTGACTAGAGATTCCTTTTGCAGATCCATCACCTAAATTTTGAGTAGCTTTTGCTAACATAGGTCTTTTAGTTACACCTTGAAAACTTTTTGCGAAGTCTTGTATTCCTTTAAAACCTCCGGCCTCTCCAAAATTTTTGGTGCTCACCCCTTCTAAATTTATCTTATCAAATTGTAGATCTTTTATTAATTCTTTTGATTGTGCTTCCATCTGAGAAGACTGAGCTGCTAAAGCATCCGCAGCATCTTTACCAAGGGCAGCTTCTACTTCTTCTTTTGTAAAATTTTTTACATAAGTAACTTTTACTCTCGCATAAAATCTATCAAGTTCTACAACTGTAAGTGGACCAGCTGGCGATGAAGAAGTACTAGTAGTCCATTTTCCTCTAGATAAATTAGTAAAAGCAAAAGAACTTTCTCTTTCTTTAACCTCAACATTAGTAACCTCAGGATTTGGACCTGCGTCACTTGGTAAATTAACTCTGCGGCCACTACCATTTACAAAAGTTGTTTGTGACATTATTTTTTACTCCTGCGGCAACTAACCATGTTTAAATTTATCAAATACTTCATTGGCATTTTTTATTCTCTTTGCAATACTTTTTGATGGTTGATAAGGTTCAAATTTAAATCCTTCTGCTCTCTCATAGTAGTCAAAAGCTTTTGTAGCTTGTTCTACAGTTAAAGTACTTTCTAATTTTCTTCTGGCTGTTTTTTCTGATGTAGCTAATTCATGTTTTACAAAATGTACTTGAGCGTATAAAGATTTATAATCTAGTTTTCTAGTTCCAGAAAAGTTAATAAGTTCAGCAAGTCTAGACTTATCGTATCCGCCTTTAGCTTGTGGATTCCATTGCGCAATTCCAAAACCTCTTATCTCTGTACCATCAGCTAATTTTATTTTATCAGTTCCTGATATGGCATCTATCTTTATATCTCCAGATCTGGTTCTTCCAGCTTCTTGTAAAAAATGACCGCACATCGCTGCCACTTGATGTTCTTTATAAGGGCCACCTTTTTCTGATATAAAAAAGTTAAATATCTTTTCTATATTAGTAGCTCCTACAAGTTCCGAATCTAAGTTAGCCAAACCAGATTGTTGAAGTGCAACACTTTGTATATTACTTTGAGTTGATTCTCCATCATCGTTCACTTCATTTTTAAGAGTTTCTATCTTAGGTATCGATCCTAGAACTAACGGTAACTGAGAATTCTTACCGTCTAAAAATACTCCAAACACTTGAGCTCTTACCTTTAATTGACAATTAGCTCCAATACCAGAACTTCCACCTTCAGTTACAGGTATCGATACTTGAGCCCATGGTAAATCTGGAGTGTCAATATCCTGTGTATCTGTTCCGTGAACTCCGTGTATTCTTACTTTAACTCTGTCTAACTGCAAAGGATCATTATTGTCAACTACTATGCCAATAAACCATCTTACAGAGTCACCATAAAAATCCATCATAACTCAAACTCTCCTCCAAAAGAACCTAGCTTGCCACATAACAACTTAGTGCTGGCTCCGGTTCTAGTTATCACGTGCCTTGCCGCACATACTATATAGTCTCCAGATTTTTTATGATCAATAACAGCTCTAGTTTCATCTTTAATAGGACTGGTGTCTAAAAATATTATTCTTATTAACTTCCCTAGTGTGTAGTTCGCATCACCAGTTAAAAATTCTCTACTCTTAACAGTTATTTCTAAAGGAGCTTTTCCTAAGAACTTTTTTAATGAGCTGCTTATAACTTTTCTCTTATAAGCAAAAGAGTTAGTTTCACTTCCATAACTATTATTTCTAGTACTTCCTTGTATATAAGCTCCACTCGAAGATATTTCTGTTTTAACTTTTGAATTATAATCTGTTAACAATCCACCTTGAACTGCATATTCAGTTCCGTAAGGATGCCTTTTATTTGAACCACCTAGTCTATTGTCTCTCGCTAATCCTCTAAAAACGTCTGTCTCTACGTTAAAACGAGATACTTGTGGTAATCCAGTAAGTGTGTCAAGAAAAGAGTATTGAGCTCCTACCAAACCTTCTTCTATTAGCTTAACTAAATTTTCCCCATCTCTATATTTAAAATCTTGTATTGCATAATATTTTCTCATGCCATCTGCATCAAAATTAACACTAGGTGCGTATATGTAAGGCATGTCTATATTAATAGGAACTTTTTCATCTAGAATTGTTCCAAGACTTTTTAAAACCAAATTGTCAAGAGCCATGGTTGAAAAAAAATAATAAGGCATTCCATCGGTATCAGACATTCTGTTTTTAAGCCATGTACAAGCTTCAATAGGATGCATGTTTGGAACTATAACTTTCATATCGCTAATAGAGTCTTGACCTGTAACAGCCACTGATTTTTTTAAAAAGCTAGTCAATATAGATGATATAATTTTTGATGGAGCTCCGGTATAAGCTTTATTTACATTTTGAACAGTAGATTCTAACATATGGTACTCGGTGCAGTTAATTAATACAACTTCACCTCTTTCATTAGACCTTACTATTCCTTCTATTTTATCTATTACAAATTCTTTTTTTATACTAAATCCAGAAATTTTGGCTTCAGTGTGAATTAATTCTAGAGTTAGTTTTTCCCCTCCTTGAAAGTCAGCGTCTTGTACTAAATTAGCTTCGTCCACAAACGATATTCTAGCTGTGACGTAAGGTTTTTCTATGTGTTCGTACAGAGATATGTCTGTAATAACATTTTTTATATCAATTACTATAGACAATCTATCACTTGAAATATCAGCTTTGTTTATAATAAATTCTGATTGAGCTTCAATCGTAAATTCAGACATATTATTCTCTCATAGCTTTTTTATAACTAGAAATCAAAGTGCCTATTAAAGATGGTTTTATCACCTTTATACTTCTCAAGCTTTCATTTATATTAAGATAGACCTCTTCAAACGTTCTTTCAGTTAACTGAGCTCCGGGTGGTAACAAACCTTGAAAGGTTGATGAAGTAGCGTCGCTATCAATACCTAAGTCAACTTGTTGTCCACTTTCATTTATGTAATGACTAGTAGATTGATACTCAGGACTACTAGATATGGCAGTGATACTTTCAGTTACTCCACTAGAATTTGTTGATTGAATTTGTTCTCCACCTGTTGTAAAAGAAACAGAACCTTTTACCACGATTTGGCCAAAGTTTAAGTTACGTCTTATTATGGTTCCACTTGCTCCAGAAGTGTTACCTGTAACTACCTGACCTACTTTAAATTTATCAGTGATCTTGTCTCTAGTGTTAATCACGGTGTTTGGAAATATTTTTTTTGTGTATGCTTCAAGTTCAGGTCTTGTTAATGGCCAACCTTGTTCTCTTAAATCATCATTTAATATATAAAAAGTCCAGTAGTATAAAGGTGTTCCGTATAATTGGATAGATACTTGATCTGGTCTGAATCCCTCTTGTATAGTATGAAAATTGTAAAACAATAAATTATCTTTTATTTGATCCACAACGTCTGCGTATCTCGAAATATCTTGAAATATTACTGGATCTACTTCATCGCCAAATGAGTAAAGTAAAGTTTGAAATTCTGAAAAGTATTGCATTTTAAAAACCTTTTTCTATATCTGCTTTAGTCAATGTTTTATATTCTACAAAACTAAGATTTAAATCTATTTCGCTAGCTTGTCCGTCTCTTTTAAAAGTTCCACCTGTTGAATTTATAGTGTGACTCACATTTCTTAAGTAACAATATTTTATTTCTGGTAATTTACTGTTCTTACTTCCTCTGTATTTAAAAGTAATCTTAAAAGCATTAGGAAATTTAAAGCCTAAATCTGCAGAAACTCCATTTCCAACATTTGCAGCTAAAGTGTCTGGGTACATCTGTTTTCTAAAATGTTTAACTATTTTTCTTACAGTTTCAGCCTCTTGTGCAGATTCAGCTATCATTTTAAAATTAAAAGTAAATTCTCTTAACGCCACACCTCTAAATAAAGCTCTTATATTTGGATTTACTACCACCCTGTTTTGTAAAGTTAAGGCGTTTTTAATTCCTGTAGCTCCTGGGAGAACTCCTATAGCGTTTATCAATCTTGCTGATGCTAATCTTACAGCGCCTTCTCCTAAGCTATTATTACCTTTAAAAAGATCAAACACGTTATTTGTTGCTGCGTTTACAGCAGCTAAAGTTGATCCTAACGCGCCGAGTCCAGCTTCAGCAGCCGCAGTAGCTGCTGCTCCAGAAAATCCTAGTGCCGCGTTTCCATCATATTGCGCGTTATCTACAAACTGCATTTGTAACGGAAAGTACATGTCTACTATCGGCTCGCCTTCTGCAGGTTGAAATTTTATTCCACCTTGAAGAACATTTGCTGCAGCTTTTGTAAAGTTATTGTCTAAAACAAAAGCCTTAGCTGCTGTAAGTTTATCTTTTGAAAACTCTTCTATTTTACTTAAAAGGCTAGTGTTGCCTCCTCCACCTTTTGTGGTACTGCCTTGTGATAACGCAGCAAGAGAATGACCGTCTATACCACTTCCTTGTATTTTAGCATTTCCAGTAGCAATGGCTCTTTCTGTAACCTCAAGAGCTTCGTCGTCTTCTCCTTCCAATACAGAATTTATAGTAGCTGGACCAAATGCAGCGTCTGCATCATTTGCAAAATACATATTTGTTCCTTTTGGAGCGATATTATCTTCTAAAGTTTTAATATGGCTCTTACTGTCAGCTCCGGGTTGATTTGGCTGTAAAGAGTACATTCTAAAACTGACTCTAGCTTGATATGCCGGATCACCACTATTTGTAGGATATTGTAATGTTTCTCCAATGGATTTAAGAGTTTGACCAGACGTTTGTTCTTCTTCCATTCTTTCTGATGTTCCGCTGCTAGTTACATTTTTAGCTAACCTAGATAAACTTCCTTGAGCATCATCAGAAAAAGATAAGTTTTCTCCACTAGGATCTTTTTTTAATATTCCGCTCTTAACAGCGGGAAAATCAAATGGTGGCATAGCATTTCCTTATAGATAGTATTATTAAGTTTTATTTTTCTATTTATAATAGTTATCATGGTATATTCAGGCAGATATTCAATCAAAAATCCTAGCAAATATACTGGAGACGTTGCTAATATAGTATATAGGTCTCTTTGGGAGAAGGCTGTTTTCATGTGGTGTGATGGTAATCCTAAAGTTAAAAAGTGGAGTTCTGAAGAAGTAGTTGTTCCATATTATTATGAAGTTGATAAAAAATATCATAGGTACTTTGTTGATATGAAGATAACTTATGATGACGATAAGACAGTCCTTGTAGAAATTAAGCCAGAAAAAGAAACAGTTCCACCAACAGGACCAAAGAAAACTAAGAGATATATCAATGAAGGACTAACATATATAAAAAATATGAATAAGTGGGAAGCAGCAAACGAATACGCAAAAGATAGAGGATGGGAGTTTCAAGTATGGACTGAAAAAACACTACAAGAAATGAAACTTATGAAGAAACCAGTCCCAGGTAAACTTAAATCATTGCCAAAGCTTAAACCATT
>CENW01059130.1_pt1 | contig 26988 bp, 31 predicted proteins | sample 530241 | NCBI WGS metagenome assembly CENW01 (sample SAMEA2619818, study PRJEB7988) | marine metagenome | isolation source: saline water (ENVO:00002010), including | reverse complement strand
AATATAGGGAGAGATATTTATATTTAAGAAGGCAGTAAGGGATGTATAAAAAACAAAAATTTTTTTTTAGGTATGTATACTAATCCATATGAAAAACAGATGGTACCGATACACAAAGAAAGAATTTGATAAACTTCTCCCAAGAATGTATGACGATAGGTTTTGGGAAATCATAGAGAATCAACTAATCCACGAAGTTAATTCTGAAAATGCAGTGGAATTAAATCTAGAAGAAGAGTAAACTGTCTGAGTAATCAACTACGGAGCCTCCGGGCACCATAGTGAGAATGCCTTTTGTATAAAGGAAACCCCCCTGGGAAACCAAAGGGGGTTTTTCTTTTCTCTTTCGTGGAGACTTAGATAGGCTTGCTTAATCCATGTATGATTGGAACTTGCATAGCTGACATTTTCGCCAAACTTTCATTAACCAATTCATCAGTAGATTCGCCTTGTTTCAAAGACAGACCATTCAAAAGCAGAGCTTTCTCAAATTGGTCGACAATAAAGTCGCTACCAAAGGCTCTATACTCTTTATCAGTCAACATAATTCTTAGATCATCATTGTCTTGATTTAAGAACCACATGTCTCCTTCACAGAATACTGAATATCTCTTATCGAATGACTTTGGAAACAATTCTTGTAACTCTTCAGCAGTAGCTCTTTTTACAGATGGCAAGCCACCTTTGTTACTTTTAAGTTTTCCTGTACTTCCTTGCTTCCTACCATCATTTTTGACGCTAGGTCCTTTAGATTGTTTAGCTGCTTTTCCAACTTTTATTACATGAGTTAGTTCAAACTCTTGTACTTTATCAGAAATAACTATTCTTACAGGAATTTGCTGACCGACCTTGACATTATCAGGCATGTTAAAAGAAAAATTTAACTTACCATTGACTAGATCATAAGATTTAAGCATTTCTTTTGGAAATACTTGAACTGTTCCTTTATCGACTGCTCTATCAAAGTAAAGATTCTCTGCATCTGTTGTTGCAAAGGTACGAATATGCTCATGATTTATTGGAGCAACCTTAACTTGGTCAGTTTTTGACTTAGACCACTCGAAAAAGGTAGGAAAATTCTTTCCTTCGTACTCTGTAAGCTCTTTCTTGGGCATAACTTTACCTTTTTTAGCAGCTTTACCTGTTAAAAGCCTTGAAATATGCTCATTTGACTGTAAAAAACGCTCAAAATACGAATTATTTGTATCTTTTGCTTTTTCAGCAATCAAAGATTGATAATATGCATTCAATTCCTTTAAATCTTTGTTGTTTTTAAGTAAATCAACAACATCTTTACGGATTTGATGATATTCTTCGCTCTGGATAAGTCTATCTCTTGATGTAGAAAATATTTTTGTTCTATAACTAGATGATATTTCAGTTAAATTAATATCAACACGCAATCTATCTTTTAAGAACGGAAAGTTAAGCATATCTTTTTTAGAAATTGTCTCTACAGGTAAGATTCCATGAGTTTGACCGTTATAAACTACATGTATTCCTCTACTAGTAGACCTTCCTTGCTTGTCTTTTGATTTAGCAATATCAAAAACACCATAAGATATTTTTATTGTTCCATAATCTCCTTCAAGAGTCATCATTTTTTTACCATTATGAAAGTTATCTTTTGCTTGAGCCCAATAACCATAAAAGTTACCTTCTCCAAAAGTTGTATCCTCATGACGGCAATCAACCATTCTTATTGGAAGTGCAGGTTCTGCATAAATTTCTTCAAGGTAATACCTCGGTTCTCCAACAATGTTTTGTGAACCTTTCCAACCTTTTGTGTCATAGCTATAGCATTTAACAATTGAGCCATAATCTAATTCCACTAAGTAAGGATGTCTATCTTGACCTGGAAGAGCATCAATTGGTTCATCTCCAATTGTAAGAACTTTTCCTTTTGGTGCGAGATAATAATATATTGGAACTTCAGTTCCTAATATTTCAGGATCAATATACCTAATGATTGTAAAACACCATTCAGTATTGTGTTTTTTATTAACAGAAGGTGCCATTCTAGTAGCAATCAAGTTCATACGATTTTTACCTGAAAAAACTAATGTGGCTAATCCACCCTGGTTAAAGGAACCTTGTAGGTAAGGTATGTTAGTTTTATTAGTTTCGTTAATTGATAAGAATGTTTGTTCAATGGTATCTACAGATTGACCAATTCCTTTATCTGCAAATGTTATTGAAGGTTTTCTGTTTTTAACTCCTGTTGCAAACATTTGTATGTTTCTAGTTAGATTTTTTACATCCTTTGAACGGATTTGTAAATTCTCTAATTTGCCTTCAGGAATATTAAAATACCTCTCAACAGCTTCTTTTACTGATTTTGGAGAGTTTTTCTTATCTTCTCCTGCTTCTGCTGCTTTTAGCATAATCATGGCATCAACGCTATTAGTTAATTTTTCTACTAAAGCATTGTGAGGTTGAATAGTTTGATTACCTACAATTGCTTGATTATTTTCTTTTGCTCCAAGAATTTTCCAATCCTTTTCGTCAAACTCCCACAGCCCTGCTTTTTTTAATACTTCAATAACTGCTTCTTCTGATTCAGATTGAAATAGATCAGTAAATAAAGCTCTTGCTTGTTTAGTATCCATTAGATTCTAAAACTAGAGCTATCTTGGTCAGCAAAGCTTTTTTTCAATTCATTCATGCTTTTACTGAGTGTTTTAAGAATTGCATTTACTTCTTCTTTCGAATACTCATAGTGAGTTGTATTAGCTAGATTCTTAATGAGTTCTATCTGCTTTACAGCATTAGGAACTCTAGTGTTTGCTAAACGCCTAAATTTAGCGTTTTTACTTTCGGGTATTCCCGTCATAATCTTCTCCTTATGTATATCAAATATTTACGCTTGGTGTAAATATTTCTATAATATTACCAACATGTGAGTTATATGCGTTAATTATTTTTATTTTTTTTGACTTGCATATAATGACACAATAGTTAAAATTGACACAGAAAGACAAAGGAGAATATGGAAACATATGAATACAAAGGAACTAACAGCTCTATTGTTGAAGTTCCTGAATCAGAAAGACTTAGGAAGAAGTCATTGGTTCCTAAGGATATTAATGAGAATGCAATTAGCGAACTTATTAACACATCAATGGCACAAGAGTTAGCTAGATTCAGATCAGGACCTGAATTTAATGAAAAAAGAATCTTGGAAACAAAAAGATTAAGAATGGCTTATACAAGGTATTTCAAAGCCAATTATCCTGATTCTAATTTTCACTTGATTTCTAAAAAGGAAGAAATTAATGGAGAAATCTTTTTCATTCTTTGGTTAACTTACTAATGAGTGATTTAGAGAAAATTAATACAGGGCTTTCATTAGAAGAACTAGCGACATACAAACCTAAACAAGTTCTATCTCGTGATAGAGAAAATCTTGTTGCGATGACAAAAGCTCAGTGGATTGAGATAGTTCAGTGGATTCAAATGAGAATGCCTGAAACTCAGAAATGGGAAGACATCAACATTGAAGTATGGTTTAGAGATTTACAAGAATATGCATACGAAGATGTTTTTGTAGCTGTCGAATCTTTATACAAAGAAGGTAGAACATCTTTCCAGGGCTCACACATTGTCAGTCGTTTGAATGACATGGCAGTTGACCCTGTCAGAAATATCAGAAAAGAACAAAGTATGGCAGGTGCCGACTTTTGCCAAAGCTGTGAACAGCCATCTGAATTTATGTGGAGATATTGGATTAGCGATAAAAACGGTAATCCTATTTTCGTTGGCAGGTGTGATACTGAGGGATGCGATAACGAAGTTAAAAGAATTCCTACAGAAGCAGATTTAGAACTTAAACCTGCATCAGTTACAAAAGCTGACATGCTCAAAGGAATGTATGTTGTAAAAAATCTTAATCTTGATATGAGAAAAAAGATTTGGGCTCAGTTTAAGGATTACCCTGATGGAAATCTTATGGAAGTTGTTGGAGATGTAATTCCTGACTTTATGACAGATTATGAGGTAAACGACACAAAGTAATACGCAGTGTCATCCAAAGCCGACTTTAGTATGTATACAATAATTAAGTCGGCTTCCTTGCTGACAAGCCCTCCCATCAACGGTTAGCTCTTCGGGGTTAACCGTATATACTATAAGTTATGGCAGGAATAAATACCTTTAGTGATGGGAAGTTCTTAAATTTAGCTGCTGATAAAGTTTTAGCTGATAAAGAAGAGAAGCCCGAAAAAAAGATTTCTTTTAAAGATTCCTTATACCCATCTCAACAAGAAGTCCACGACTCAGAAGCTCGTTGGAAAATACTGTGTGCCGGTCGAAGATTTGGTAAATCTAGACTTGGTGTACAAATGGCTATGGAGCATGCCCTAAATGGTAAAAGAGCATGGTGGGTTGCTCCAACCTTTTCTATCGCTCGTGTAGGTTGGCGTGATATATTAAACGCATCTTCAAAACTTACAGGAATCAAAGTAGATATCAAAGTTGGCGATATGGTTGTTAACTTTCCTGATGGTGGTTTTATTGCTGTTAAATCTGCTGACAATCCACAAAGACTTAGAGGAGAAGGTCTTGATTTCCTAGTTATGGATGAGGCTGCCTTTGTTAAAGAAGAAACATGGACAGAAGTTTTAAGACCGACTCTTACTGAAAGAAAAGGTTCTGCATTATTTATTTCTACACCTCGTGGTATGAACAATTGGTTTTACAGATTGTGGGTTGATTCAGAAAACAAAGAAGATTGGGAAAGATTTAAATTTCCAACAATTGCTAATCCAAGAATTGATCCTGAAGAAATAGAATCTGCAAAAGCTGAACTAGGCTCAATAACTTTTGCTCAAGAGTATGAAGCAGAGTTTGTAAATGAGACAACTCAAATTTTCAAAGCTGATTGGTTTAAATACTATAAGCCTGGTGTCAGAAGTTGTAAGATTGGAAACGATGAGTTTCTTATGGATGACATGCACAAGTTTGCTACAGTTGACTTGGCTGTGTCAACAAAAGATTCTGCTGACTATACAGTCATAACTTCTTTTGCTCATGATTCTGCAACTAACAATCTTTTTGTTACTGATATGTTTAGAGACAGATTGCAAGCTCCTGATATTATACCAACTCTTAAAAAAATATTTTATGACAACGAATTGTCTTGGGTAGGAATTGAAAGAGCAGGTTATCAGCTTGCTATTGTACAGTTTGCTCAAAGAGAAGGAATTGTCGTAAAAGAATTAAAAGCAGATAAAGATAAAAGGTCAAGAGCTATGCCATTGTCTGCAAAGTTTGAAAGTGGACAAATATACTTTCCTGATGATGAATTGGCAACTTGGGTTGGAGAAGCAGAAAGAGAGCTAATTACTTTTCCTGTAGGTAGCCATGACGATATTGTCGACACGCTAGCATATGGAGTGTTAAACTTAAATAATAAGAGAGAGTGGGTAGCGTACTAAATGGCAGAGGATAAGTCTCGTTTTAGAAGGTTTGTAGAATATTTGCAAGCACCACCCGAAAGGGTTAAAGGCTTGAACTATAATCAATCACTAGGTGTTGATCCATTAGTGTATGGATACAATACAAGTTCAGGATATTTTCCAGATAAAAAATTACAAGAAGTTGGAGACGGCACAGGTAACTCAGCAGTTGTTGCATGTCTAAATGTTTTATCCACATCATTCGCTGAACCATCATTAAAAGTTTACAAAAGAGAAAACGGGGAAATGGTTGAACAAGAAGATCATCCTGTAAATCAATTACTTACAAGACCAAATCAATATACATCAGGTTCTTTACTAGCGAACTATATTATTACAGCCTTGAATGCAACAGGAGATGCATACTTATTCAAGAATCGTGCAAGAAGTGGCAGGGTTGTTGAATTAGTTCCATTGCTTCCAAGTTATGTAAAACCTAGAGGTAATGAAGAACAACTCATAACTCATTATGAATATTATGTAAAAGAACGAAGTACATCAATAAACGAATTTCAAGTTATACCTGCTAGTGAGGTAGTACATATCCGACAAGGAATAGACCCAAATGACCACAGAAAAGGTTTTGCTCCCCTTAAATCTGTGTTAAGAGAAATTTTAGGAGACGAAGCAGCAGGGCAATATGCAGCAGCCCTTTTGCATAACATGGCTGTACCAGGAGTGATACTTTCTCCAAAAGATGACTCTATGGGTGGTCCTTCAAAAGATGAAGCAGAAGCTATCGCACAGATTTACAAACAAAAATTCGGTGGAGCAAACAGAGGAGCTCCTATGATTCTTACAGGCTCTATGGATGTCAAAGTAGTTTCATGGTCTCCTGAACAATTAAATTTAAATAAACTAAGAAGACTTCCTGAAGAAAGAGTTTCTGCTGTTCTTGGTGTTCCTGCTATTCTTGCAGGATTAGGTGCAGGTCTTGAAGCTGCTACTTACAATAACACGAGAGAGCTTAGAGAATTTTTTACTGAGCAAAAATTAATTCCTTTATGGCAAACAGTTGCTAATGAAATAACATCTCAGCTATTACAAGCAGACTTTACTTCAGATACAAAACTTGTTTGTAAGTATGATCTAGGAGAAGTTAGAGCACTAGATGCAGATAAGTCTGAAGTATTCAAGAGAATGAACACAGGTGTTCAAGGTGGTTGGATAACAGTTGGAGAAGCTAGAAAAGCAGTTGGCTTAGATGCTAGTGATGACCATTCAGTTTATCTAAGACCATTAAACTTACAACCTACAAAAGAAGAAGATTACGCAAACCCTATACTCCCTGAAAAATCTTTTGAACTAAAAGATGTATTGACTACTGAAGGTGCAAGTGTTGAAAGCGAAAGAAGTCCTAAAATTGTTGAAAAACCAACAAGACTAAAATCAACTGCTATTTCTGCAAAAGTCAAAAAGAGTCTTCAAAAGAAAGTAAAAGACCATAACGCAAAGAATCCTAAGTACAGAGCTAACTATAGAATGTTAGCTGCAGTGTTCAGGAGAGGAGTAGGTGCTTATCGAACAAATCCATCTTCGGTAAGAGGTAATGTAACAGGTGCTACCCAATGGGGATTAGCCCGGGTTAATGCCTTTATTAAGGGATTAAAGGGAAGATTCCCACGCAAGCCTTTTGACCAAGACCTGCTCCCTGCTGGACATCCATTATCTTCTAAGAAATCAGGAGGTATTGAAGAACTAAAAGTATCTACAGAAGAGGCAGAAACTTTATATGAACAGTCTTTTGAGATAGAGCCTGAGAACAGTAAAGCTAGTTCTGTAAGTGTTGGAGATACAGTTAGTTGGTCAATAAATAAAGACCCAGACCCACCATCAACAGTTCACGGTGTTGTTGTTTCTGTTTCTAAAGAAAATGCAACAATGAATGTTTGGGCAATCATGGATGACGGTTCTCATAAAAAAACAGATAGAAATGTTACACAGCCAATTTCTAAATTACAAAAAATTAAAGATTGGCGTAAATCAGAAAAGAAAGATAAAATTACAAACTTTCCAAAATCAGGAGACAATCAAAAAATTAGTTTGAGCAACTCTCAGTACAGACAATTCCCTGACTACAACTATGTAAAAGATTTAAAAGAAAATTACCCAACCATTTGGAGAAGAGCAGGAACAGGTGGTAACCCACCAACTGCATTTACAGGCAATGATGCTTTTAACAGATGGACAAAGTATAAAGCAGGCGATAGATCAGCTTCTGTGCTTTCTTGGGTAAAACGAAGAGAACGCTTTATGAATCGTCATAAAAATAATAATAGATTGAATGGTGCTATTGCAGTTATGAAGTGGGGTGGAGTTACAACAGGTGGTGTTTCAGAAATGAAAAAACTTGTCAATGAGCAAAAAAAGAAAGTTAATGCTCGTAACAAAAAGGCACAAGAGATATTAGGACACACTAATTAGCAATATATGACAATCGACCATTTTTTGCGTTATTATAAAAAGGAAGAGGTATAGGAGTTATGGACGAACAAAAAGAAAAAAAAGAGTTTGAAATAGAACTTAAAAAATCAAAATCTAAAAAGGGAGCTGTAGAAGCAGTTTTCTCAGTATTCAACAATAAAGATAGCGATGGCGATGTTGTCATTCCAGGAGCAGTAAGGTCAGGTTTTAAATCAGGCGATGTTCCTATGGTTTGGTCTCACAAATGGGACATGCCTATTGGAAAAGGAAAAATTAAACAAGACAATGACAAAGCTACCTTTGAAGGTAATTTTTTCATGGATACTGAAGCAGGAAAAGAAGCTTATAACTTAGTCAAATCAATGGGCGATTTACAACAATGGTCTTTTGGTTTTAGAGTTGAAGATTCAGAAGTAGGCAAATGGCAAAAATCTGCTGATGCTGAAGAAGAAACTGCAAGATACCTCAAAGATTTAACAGTTTACGAAGTCTCCCCTGTTCTAGTTGGTGCTAATCAAGAAACCTATACCATGGCTATTAAAGAAGCCTCAGAAAAAGACGAATTGGAACAAAAAGTTGTAGATACTGAATCAGTAGAAGAAGAAAAAGCAGCATATGCAAAAGATACTTTTGATAATCCTGCTGAAGCTATGAACAGGTCAAAAGAATTAAGTTGTCCTGTTGGCGTTCACACTCATGAAGTAGATGGCAAAGAAGTATTTATGCCATGTAAAACACATGAAGAGTATGAAGAAGCAGTAGGAAAATCTATTGACGAAGAAACAGAAATTAAAGATGTTGAGACAAATGATCCAGAGCCTGAAGATGAAATGGGCGAGGAAATTGTCGAAGAATCAGATACTCCTGAAGATGATGTATCTGAGGAAAAGGATTCAGGAAAGGCACCTAGCTTGACAGGGTTGACTTTCTCTGAAGAGGTAAAAGATGTGCTTGCTGCATTGGATAGCCTCATAGTACGAGCCAAAGCAATTGGCTTATTACGAGTAAAGGATGGTAGGAAATTGTCAGAAAAGGCAACCGAAGCACTTAATGCAGTCCGTGAAGATTTGAATGACGCATGGACCGAGATTGATGAAATCATCGAAGAAGTCGGAACACTTCCTGAAGCTACTGCTACTGCAGTAGAAGAAGAAGTTGAAGTAGACGATGTGGATACAGAGACAGAAGAAGTTGTTGAAACTGAAGTTGAAGAAGTCGCAGTTGAAGAAGTTGAAGAAACTGAAGAAGCTGAGATTGCAGAAGCAGAAGTTGAAGTAATTGAAGAAGTTGAAGTTCCTGTCGAAGCTGTAACTGAAGAAGTGGCAACTGATGAAATTGATGAAGATTTAGAGTCTCTACTCATGGAAACTCAAAGAACAATCGCAGACTCATTAATTGCTGAAACAGAAGAAGAAGACGAAATTTAGCAATAGGAGAATATCAATGTCAGATATCAAAGACCTCCGTGAGAAATTAGCTGCTAAAAGAGTTGAGCTAAAAGAATTATTTGAATCCTCAGAGGATGGAAAATATTCTACAGAGCAAAAGAATGAAATCGGAAAAAGAAACGAAGAACTCGCTTCTTTAGTCGAAGAAGTAAATCTTAAATCTGCTCAAGCGAAAAATGAAAAAGCTATTGATGCTGATTCACAACCTGTAGCAAGCAATTTCCCAACAGAGAATGAAACCCTTACAATTGGAGAGCAATTTGTTAAGTCAGATGCTTGGAAAAATTATAAGGACAGTGGTATCAAGGGTGTAGACAGCAGAGTAAAATTTGCTCCTAACAATCTTGAAACAAAAACCACATTAACAACCACAGGTTATCCACCTGAGGTCCTAAGACAACCAGGTATTCTTGAGACTGCTTTAAGAGACCCTGATTCTGTCATCGGCTTATTCGACCAAATTACAACTGATCAAAACTCTTTCAGTTATTTGGAAGAAACAACCTTCACAAACAACGCAGCAGAAGCTGCTGAAGGTTCAGCCGTTGGCGAAGGTGCATTAGCATTCACAGAAAACACAGAATCCATCAGAAAACTTGGTGTATTCTTGCCTGTTACTGATGAATTATTAGCTGATGAAGCTGGAATTCAAGGTTACTTAAACTCAAGATTACAAACAATGATTAAACTTCGTTTGGACAGCCAACTCCTTTCAGGAGACGGTTCTGCTCCAAACCTAGAAGGTATCTTGGACGCAGGTAAATCAAATGTTGGTTCTACAAACTACTCAACTGAGTTCAATGGTAACTTAGGTAGAGTTGGTGCGATTTATAGTGCAATTACAAACATTCGTGTTAATGCATTTACAGAACCAGATGCAATAGTTATGCATCCAAACGATTGGAATACAGTAGTAACATCCTTAACAGGATTTGCTGGAGACTCATCTGCAGGATATGCAGCTAATGTCCCACTATTCATGGCAGCAGGTGCCATGGGCAATGCTCCTGTAGCATCCATTTGGGGATTAAAAGTTGTCCCAACCACAGCTATCGCTGAGAACACTGTTCTTGTCGGTAAGTTTGGTGGTGGAGAAGCAGCTCATGTTGTCATGAGACAAGGAATGGACATCGCTGTTTCTGATAGCCACTCTGATTTCTTTATTAAGAATCAGCTCGCTATTAGAGCAACAATGAGAGTCGGTTTCCCTGTTTACAGGCAAGCAGCTTTCCACAAAATAACAAACTTCTAAATTAGGAGTATTTGTTAGATAGTTTACGAAAGGGGTAGCAACCCTACCCCTTTCAAACTACAATTATTAAAAAAGGAAAATAATGTCAGATTTTACAAAACCAGAAAAAAGTATTTGGAAACTAAGCGATGGTACTATTTGGGAAGGTCCTGTATCAGAACTACCTAAATCAGGTGCATCTTTAATCGCTAAAGCAGGAAAAGAATATCCTACTGAGTGGCTTAAAGAACAAGGTTGGGGCAAGAAAGCTCCTGCTAAGAAGAAAGCAGCTCCTAAAAAAGCTCCTGCAAAAAAAGCAGCTCCAAAGAAAAAAGTAGAAACAAAAGCAGTTAAGCCAAAAGAAGATAAGTAGGTCCTAACATGGCACTTTCTTCTGTTTCCGATGTCGAAAAAGTGCTTGGCGTTGATTTAAATACTACTGATGAATCAACTGTTACAAATTTATTTATACCAACAGCAGACCAAGCCATAGACAACTTCGTAGGTTACGAATTAGATTATACAGCTTCAATAACCGAAAAATTCGATGGAGACAATACCGAAGATTTATTTTTATCTAGATCACCTGTAGTATCAGTAACATCTGTTACCGAAGATGGTAATGCCCTCTCTGAGGGAAACTCAAACGATTATGTTCTTTATTCCAACCTGGGTAGATTGAGAAGAACAGCATTAGAGACATGGTCAGATGCAAAGTTACAAAATATTACTGTAGTTTATTCTGCAGGTTATTCAGATAGCGAAAGTTCAGCAGAGGATGTACCAAAAGATATTAAGTACATCAGTGCAAGAGTTGCAGCTAGATTATTTGCAGCAAGTGCAAGTTTAGGAACTCAACAAAGCACAGGAACTGTTGGAACTCATTTATCAGATAATACTTCTGATGCAAAATTCCAAATGGTAAAACAAGAAAAAATAGGAGACTATTCAGTTGTATATGAATCTCCGATGGAATTGTTTAGCCAAGATTTGTTAACAGTAGAAGAGAAAAGGGCACTTTCTAAATATAAGAGGCAATTCTTCACTTCTGCAGGTATACTAGACTAATGGAAGACTTAAGATTCCCTGATGGGACAAAACGAGAAGACGCAGTAAACGAACTAATTGATGACGAGCAATTTAAAGAAATGGTTCTAAAACAATTCAATTACATGCGTATCAAAGGTATCAATCTTGTACAAGATGCAGATGATATGGTAAATCTTTACTTAAAGATTTGCAAAGCCTTTGATGAATAATGGCTAGATACGATTATAAATGTTCTAAATGTGAACATTTATTCGAAGTAACACACTCAATTCATGAAGACCCTGAGATTAAATGTGAAAAATGTAAAGCAATATCTAATAGACAAATTAGCTCTTCAGTTAATCTCTACGGAACTGTTGGTATTGATTGGAATACTGATCCTAGTAAAGTATCTAGTTCTATGAGAGATAAAGCAAAAAAAGCAGCAAAAAGAAAAGTTAAGTTTTAATCGTCTCCTGGAAAATTAGGATTTCCTCTATAACTATCAAGAACTTTTGTTTGATATAAGTCATCCATAGTTAAATACACTCTTTTAGCAACAATGTAACCTTTTCTAATTAGCCACTTGTATGGTGCAGAAAATACTCTGTTTTCTATTTCTTTAAATCTTTCTATCATTCTTCTTCTATATCTTTTGCGTAATCTGTACCAAGCAGTTTATCTAGTTCTTCTTGTTCGACTACCCAAAGGTCTTGTGCTCTTTTTTGTTTTTCATAAATACGAAGCTCAATGATATAACTAACTCTATCTTTGAGTTTTATCCATAATTTTTTTAGCATGTCCCTCCTAAATAAAATCAGATGCTTGATACTGTGGATATCTTTGCACACAGTACCCAAGACCTGAATTTAGTACAGCTTGTTCAACTGTAGGTCCACTAGCAACAATCAAACTACCGTTTGTTGAGCCTTGTCCCTTTTCCATTGTATTACCGTCAATAAAGTTTATACGCCCTTTCACAAAACAAAGCATATTGAATTGTGTACACAAATCATGAAACCACCTTGTATCTGTTCTAGAAAATATTAAAGAAACAACTTCTACATCATTCTTTGCTATTTGTTGTAAAGCATAATCTAACCAAATTGGTGTATCTTTTCCATATGGTGGATTTAACCATACTTTACCAAACCACTCTTTAGTTAGCCCATCATCTTCTTTAGTAAAGATATTATCTGCTTTAATAAGCGTATTTGCTTTCTCAGATGATGCAGGGTCCAAATCGAAATGTAAGCCCAAAGCATCTATTATCTTCCTTGGTGTGTACCATTCTTTGGATTTATTTACATTACTATTTGGATTAAATCCGTGAAAATTTCCTTCTCCTTTTGTCATTATCTCCTCCTACTATTTAGACTCTTTGAATCTAAAAAGGTTACATACTTTTTACCAATCTTCTAACATATCTGCGTCAAAAACAATTGTTTTAAATTTTATGGCATTGGATATACAAATGCCGATAAACTCTGCACAGGCAGGCACTACAGCGTTCCCAAGTGCCTTTATTTTATCTACACGCTTTTCCTCGTCCTCTATTGTCCTTGGAACTGTTTCCCATGGTTCTATGATGTATTCATCTTTATAAACATCAGGATTCTCTGCTAAATTCCCTTTTGGATTTATTCCTTCTGCTATTCGTTTAGTACTAGGTCTACTGCTTGTAACTAAAGGTGTTTGCCATTTTTGTTTTTGCCATTCAAAACTTTCAATTGTTGTCATTTCTTCATCGTATTTAATAACTTTCAAATATGGTTTTAGTTTTTCCCAATCTTCCATTGAGGGATATGAAAAGTATTTATCATTTCTAAACCAATGGTCGATAGTTGTTTTCTTTACATCTAGTGCATCGTATAAGGTAGACCTTGTTACATTATCTTTTAAGTACTTAACAAAAGTTTTTTGTGGAGGTAGGTTAGGTCTTTTATAAATCTCATGGTCTTTGTATTTTTCGAACAGATCAGGATTCTTGTGTATTTGGTCTATGGCTATTTGGTCAGCCAAAGTTATTTGTACCGGTTGACCTGAAGCTCTGTGTGTTTTTCCTTGTAGTAATTTTGTTGCGTACTTTAATGCATCTTCTCCTGATTTGGAATCCATTGTTGTGGGAGTACGCCACATTAAATCTCTGTTGTAAGTCCAATAATTAGGTAAGCCTAATCTTCCTGCCAATCCTGGGGAAAACCCATTAGAAGGGAGACCCACTTGCTGTGTAATCTTTTCCCAATCAATTTCGGATTCCTCTCCCCCATGTCCATCTCCAATGTCGACCCGTGCTTCCCTGCTTTCACTGAGGGAGCTTGTTTGTTTATCGGTTTCGATGCTTGACTTGCTCTCGGAGTTGACCATAGCTTGGGATTCTCTCTCAAGTTGCCTGTACTTTTCCTCTTGCTCTTTTTTGATTTGTCCCCACGGTAGAGTGCGTTCTCCAACGCTTCCCCCGTCCTTGGTTTCAAGTGATCTAAAGTGTTCGGAGTTTCCCACGATGAAGATTCTTTCTCTAAGGTGCGAGGCATTAACCGAGGCTGCTGATACAATTTGCCATTCAACACTATACCCCCTATCGGAAAGGAAAGAAACAACTCTTCCGAATGCTCCTCCTTTGTTTCCTTCGTTGTCTTTTGCTGTGAGGAGTCCTCTGACATTTTCTGCCACAACCCATTTTGGTTTAAGAATGCTAATGGCTCGTTCGAACTGATACCATAATATTCCTCGCTCATCTTCTTCACTCATTCCTTTCCTGTTACCTGCGTAACTAAAACTTTGGCATGGGAATCCACCGATTAAAATATCGACAGGTTCTAGTTTAGTAAAGTCTACATCATTAATATCGGCATTAATAACTTTAGAATTGGGGAATCTTTTTTCCAAAACTGAACAACAGTATTCATCAAATTCAATTTGCCATACAGTCTCAGCATTAAAGTCTTTTAGACCACGCTCGATACCTAGGTCTAAGCCCCCAATCCCACTAAATAAACTTCCTATTTTAATTTTTTCTTATCTCCATAAACAGGTAAACTGTGATTCCAATTTACCTCATATGTCCATTCATGTAGTTCTTTTCTAAATCTTCTTTTTTTCATGGTCTAATTCCAAATCCACAGATACCATTCTGTTCTTCTTCTGTAGTACAGTCTTCAGGAACAATATCTAATTCACTCATTTCTGAAGCAGTGTATCTTATTATTTGCCAATCTTCTAAAGAACTTATATCTAAATCTATTTGTTCTTCAGTTGTATACCAGGTAATAGTACCATCAGCATCTACACTTTTTATGTAACCTTTAATATCGTGGTCATCGCACCTGTTACCATCACACCAAAAATTGTATTCAACATTTGGTTGAGATAAATCAGGTCCATGAAATATTGGTAAAGGTCCTGAGAGTTGTGGCATGAAACCACCACCCATCAACATAACTATCATTAATCCATACATTATAACTCCTCATCTAAATCGTCATATCCGTAGACATCACAATATTCTTTATCTTCATTTTCCATACAAGCACACATCACAAATTGACAGAGCGTCAGATTTAGATAATTCGATATTACAGATTCGACAAATGTGAACTGTTAATTTTGCTCTCTTTTCCATCTTCTCTCCCAATCTTTTTCGTCTTCCCAACACCACTTACTACTGTTCCAATCTCTCCACTGAGTTCTTCCATAAATGTCCTCAGCTAAGATACTCGCAAACATAATGTTGTAGTAAGGAGTAAATTGAACTTTTGTTTGTTCAAAACCCATGTTTGATTTTGAAGTGGGACCTTCGTATGGTCGCCCATAACGAAGGATTACCCACTCGTTCCACCTCGGCAGATCATATTCCTCGGCAACCCAATTCCAGGTCCAAGGTACAAATTGCATAACGCCTGAATCGGAATTGTCATCACGATATGCAGTATCTTTTCCCCTGCTTTCGCACCACCCAATTCTTACGGCTGTATCAATATTTTCGAAATCAAAAAATTCTAAATAATATTCAGAGTATTGACGCATACTCTCAGGTATTTCTCGTCTACATTCGATTGATGTATTAACGAATTCAGTTTCCGAACCTATTAGGGGTGTCGAAAAACTTGCTAAAAATAGCATACATTCAGCTATCAATTTCCTCCTTTGGTAAGATAACTAATCTACAATAAGCATTTCTGCGTCAGATATAGCTAATGATTTTGACTTTCCTGCTGTTGAACCAACATGCTTATAGGATGTCTTTGTCCCAACTGCCTTGACCTGATAAACATCAGCTTCGTGGCAATTCAAGTAAGGATTCCACCTTACATGTATCATGTTTTCGCCTTTGTGAATTACTTCATCCTCAAAGACGGGTGCTGTATCGACATAAGGTACTTCTACCAACTTATCTCCTCAACTATCCGATATATCTATTTTAGGCATAAACTTGTATATATTTCAAGTTTATGATATTATTTTCCTATACGAATGGGATGGATGAAACTTAGAGAAGAAGAATTAAATCAATTAAAACATGATGTTTTAGCTAATCCTCATACATTTAATCAAGTTTGGGCAGAAAAATATAATGTATCAAGAGAAAGAATTCGCCAGCTTCGTGTCGAAATGGGTCTGCCTGGTGTCAAAGATTTTAACCCTGTATCAGCATCTAAAGTAATTGCTTACATCAGGGATGGCAGGGGGACTCTAAATACTATAAGAACTTTTCAAGTTGTTGATGGATTAGGAAAAACTACATTTATGCAATGGGTTGAAGAATATCCGTACTTACAAGCACAGTTAGATGAAGCTTTAGAATATGCAGATAATAAAAGAAGAAACCCTGCTGAGAAACAATGTAATATTTGCAAAAAAATTAAACCTATAGATCATTATTATCCTGACAAATCATATCTTGATGGAAGAAATAGAAGATGTATTCCTTGCAATAAGAAAACAGTTCAAAAATATTATGAAAAAAGAATTGTCTTAATACCAACTGTTTCTGAAAAACATTGCAGTGCATTACCTGAACTTGGATTATTGCCTGCAAGTTTCTTTTACAGAAGCACACATGCTAATTCAGGACTACAGGGACAATGTAAAATTTATCAGAAATGTTACATGAAATGGCAAAAGAGATTTAACGAAATAAATAAAAATCCTAATGAACTTACAAGAATAAGTGAGTTAGCAGTGCTTGGAGATTGGAAAGCAAAAGCTAGGGCTGAAGCTATTCAGTCTGTGAAATCTGCACTTTCTAGCTATAAGTTGAAATCAGTCTCAAGCTAATTTATTATTAAATAACCAACTAAACGATGTAAGAAAGCATTCGTTCCAAACGAGTGCTTTTTTATTTGGTATCATAAATATATGCCACAATTAACAACAGCTTTATTAAACGAATCGATAACAATAGAAGGTCTATCAGGCTCAGGTGTTGATGACAGAGGATTATCAAATGAAACATGGTCTGCTAGTGCAAGCAATGTACAAGCTAGAGTAGTTGATTCTTCTAACATTACAGAAACTCAAAACGATGGAATAATTTCTAATGTAGAAAGAAAGACAGTAGTTATTCCTGCAGGAACCTCAGTATCTGTAAGAAACAGAGTCAAGATTGGTACAGACTATTACAACATCATAAAAGTAGAAGATGTTAAAGACAGATCAGGAAATGTATTTTATAAAAGAATAACTATTTCTTCAGGTTTCTAATGGCTCAAGTTAGACAAAGACTTAATGTATCTCGAAGAACACTTCGTAGATTACAACAAATATCAGATTACAAAGGTGATCCTGTATTTCAAACTTCTTCACAAAGATATAGATTTCAAAATAAATTCGACAGCCTTGCAGGTATAAGAAGTTTCATCTATGAATCATCAGTCTTTATTGGCGATGTTGGTGGTGTCTTTGCTAATACAAAACCTTTCAGAAGAGCTAGAGGAAACATGCTTAAATTCGGTAAAGTTCTTGGAGATGTTAACGCAGGTCTAGGTACAGTCAAAAGAGCTATGGACATGGAGGCAACAAACACTATTGGAGAGCGTTTCGTTAGGCGTGTTGGTGGTAGAGCAATAGGTAAAATACTACAAGCTATGCCTAAATCAAATGTAGGTAGTGCTGTTGCAACTCGTGCAGCTAGGTCTGTTGTTGGTGCAAACTTACAGAGAGAGTTTGATAGATTAGTAAGAACTCAAGTAAGAGGTCAAACATTTGAATCTCAATTAGTAATGAATCTACAAAAAGCAGCAAAAGGATTACCTATTGAAAATGCTTTAGACACAATCGTTATGTTATCTATTGTTAGTGTTAAGAAATTTACACCTGTATGGACAGGTGCTTTGAAGTCAACTCTAAAAGGTTCAGTAACAGGAAAAGGTGCAGATGGTTTACCACAAGCTGTTATTGAAATTGGAGATGGATTAGAAAAGAATTATGCACCATACATTGAGTATGGTTTAGGCTCAGGATTCAATGTTGGAGCTCAGTACTTAGAAAAATACTTCCCTACTCCTGAAGTTTTCCAGGCATTAAGAAGTTCTTCAAGAGACCGTAGGGCAGTAAAATCCTCAAGAAACGGAGCTATGATGAGAAGAGGTATGTTAGATATGGTCAAAAAATCAGGATTTGATAAAAAAGATGTCATGTTTGGTAACAAGAGTTGGGAAAGAATATTATCAGACAATGCTAGAAAAATGAAGGGAATGGATTAATGGCACAGAATTTACCTGATTCAGAAATTTTAATGAGAACATGGTTGTTAGATCAGTCAGAAGTTACATCAGATGTTGGAACAAATGTAGCAACAAGATTACCTTCTAACGGTTCCATGCCTTTTGTTGTATGTGTTTTGAAATCATCAGTTCCTGTAAATCAAGACGGTGGAGCTTTAATTTATGAAGCAAACTTTGATATAGATTGTTATGCAGGACAATGGGGTGCTAATAATACAAAAGGTAATCCTGATTATGGATTAGCTTTTCAAATAGCAAATAATATTGCAAGAGTTGCATTTGACTCTACACCGAAACGCTATACCTCATCTGGTGGAGTTTCGGGTGTTATAATGGGTTTTAATCCTATATCTGGACCTTTCAGAGTGGAAGAATCAGAGTTAGGATTAGCTCGGTATACAACTGAGTTAGCAATGATTTATGGAGCAAGTTCATGAGTAAAAAATATGTGAAAATGAATCCTTTAATAAGGGTCTTTGACTCTATCAGGGATGAAAAGTTGGATGTAATTTTTGACGGCTATAAGTGGGAAGAAGTTACAGAAGCCCAATGGAAGAGATTGAAAGAATCTCAAACAAAACAAGGAGATGTTCTTATCCCTACATTCATTGAAAAAGATGAAGGTATGGGAGAAGTTGTGAATCTTTTAAACGAGACAATCGAGGAAGATTCTAATGATGATGAGTGGATGGAAATCGAGGAAACTGACGAAGTGCAAGAAGAGGAATGACAAATTCCTGAAGTAGAAAATAATGAGGTATAAGTAATGGCAAAGTCAATTACAGAAGTTCTTTTAGGAACCGGTACTCTTTATGTAGCTAGTGAGACAGATGTGAATGCAGGAACTGCAACATTTCCTACCACACCAGCAGATACACCAAGTTCATCTTATTGGGATGACATCGGATATTCCGAAGGTGGATTTTCATTAGAGTATGACAAAACATTTGAAGATGTTTTAGTTGCAGAAGAGGTTGATCCAATTAAGACAATCAAAACTGCACAAGAAGTAAGAATCACAGGAGAATTAGCACAGGCTTCTCTAAGAAGTTTGAAGTTCGCTATGGCAGGTGGTACAACCACAGCAGACTCTCCATCATCAGGTTATACAACATTAACCCCTCCAACAACTGACTCTTTCGAAGAAAAGTCATTGATATTGAGAGTTAATGCACCTGGAAATGATGAAGCAGGAACAGCTAAAGTTAGGGACATTCAAGTTCCTAGAGCAGTGAACATTGGAGCTTTCTCCATGGTACATGCAAAAGCACCACAAAAGGTAACAATCACTATTGAATACAAAGTGTTGAAGCCTAACAGTAGTGCTCCATTCGCAAACATTTTCAAAGTTATAGACACAGTCTAGAATTTTTAAAATTAATTAAATAGATAGGAGAAGAATGTCAGAGTATAAAGATTTTGACGCAGCAATCAGCGAGGAAGTAGAAGACACTTTAGAGTTCAAGATAGCTGGACGGGAATACGAAGTACCTGCCCAGCTACCTGCTCGTGTGGTTTTGATGCAATTAACTTTGCAAAATGAATCAGGAGAGTTGAACCCTAACGACATGACAAAGTGGCTAGGTGCTTTACTTGGAGACCAGATACTTAACGATATGTTAGAGTCGGGCGTAGGTTGGAAGCAGTTGGAAGAGTTACTTGGTTGGTTACTTGTTGAGTACGGAGTAATTCAAAATCAAAGCGATTTAGAAGTTACAGAAGGAACTGAAGAAGACCCAAAATAAGTATCTCTATCGATGATGTCGTAGAAAGATGGAATTCGGTAGAGGCAGATTTTCAAAGGTTCTATAATTTAAACCCTCTGTCCCTAACATGGAGACGATTTAGAGTTCTCTTGTTTAATCTTGTTTCCCAAGAATCTAGTTTTTATTCGCCATTTATGGCAGAACTGTATGAAGAAATGAAACAAGAACAAGAATTCAACGAAAAAACAGGAAAAAATATCCCAAGAGTATCAGTATCACTTGATACTGCTATGGATGAGTTAGGAATATAAATAGATGGCAAGTCAACAGATAGGTTCGTTATTTGTAAAGATAAGTTCTAATGCTGCTGCAATGGCAAATCAGGCAACAAAAGCCTTTTCTTCATCAGTCGGTAATATAGCTCAAAGTTTTAATAAAGCATCAGCAGGTCTTTCAGTTATTGGTGTTTCTACAATTGCAGGTCTAGGTGTAGCATTAGCAACATCTGCTCAAGCTGCTATAAGATTTGAAGACCAATTTGCACTTGTTAAAAAGACAATGTCAGATGTTAAAGACCCTAAAGTTTTTGAACAAATTAAAGCAGATTTATTAGACCTTTCACAACGAATACCTTTAGCAGCAGGAGAACTTGCAAAATTAGGAGAAGTAGCAGGACAGTTAGGTGTCTCTGCAGATGATCTATCAGAATTCGTAGAAGTTACAGGTAAGTTATCTGTTGCTACGAACATGACAGGTCAAGAAGCAGCCACATCAATGGCTAGATTTTTAGCAGTCGTAAATGAAAATACTACAGAAATAGGTAAGTTTGGTGCCATACTCGTTGAGTTAGGTAACAATGTCGCAGCTACAGAATCTGAGATAATTAACCTTGCACAGAATTTCGGTGCTCAAGCAACAAGTGCAGGTTTGAGTGCCGAAATGACCCTTGCTTTTGCTGCTGCAATGAGAGAGACAGGTCAGCAATCCCAGGCAGGTGCTACTGCTCTTGGTAAATTCTTTACAATACTCAAAGACGCTGCAATATTAGGTGGTTCGGAAATAGCAAAATTTGCTGATGTAGCAGGCATGAATGTGGATGAATTTAGGCGTATTGTTGAGGATGATATTGGTGGTGCAGCACAGTTAGTATTATCTGGTTTTTCAGAGATATCAGAATCAGGTGGTTCATTAAATCAAACTCTAAGAGATTTAGGATTAGGTAATGTTCGTGTAGCTAGAGCTTTAACTTCTTTAGCTAATAACGAAGAAGGTTTGGCTGATGCTATCAACAGAGCTAATAAAGAAGCTGTAGAACAAAATGCTTTGAATGAAGAAGCAGAACAAAGATTCGGAACTATTGTTCAATTAAACGCACAGATAAAATCTACTTTCAATGCTATTGCAATTGAATTAGGCGATAACTTACTTCCACTAATAGAAAGATTTTTACAAGCAATTCTAGGCATTACAAAAGCATTTAGAGGATTAGCTAGAGTTCTAGGAGAAAATCTTGGAATGTTTACAACCTTAGCAACAGCAGGTCTAGGTTTAGCTATAAGAAATCTTAAAAAAACAGGAGACTTATTTTTAGAAAACGCAAAGAGCTCTAAAGAAGCAGCAAAAGGGTTTACAAGATTAGGTGTTGCCATTTCCAAAATGGGCAAAGCAATAAAGCTATCTACCCTTGGTCCATTTTTAGCAGTTGGTGTAGCTTTAGTAGTATTCATGAAAAATCTTAAAGAAGGTCAAGAAGCACTTGATGCATTCACACAAGGTGGTAAAGCAGTCAAAGAAGCATTCTCAGATATTGATGGAGTTTTCTCAGGAGCATTTTTAGAGAGGCAACCAAGTGTTGATGCTTTTGATAATTTATTAGCAAATCTTCCAGAGGCTGTAGCTGAAAAGATTAGGGAAGGAATTAGAGAAGGAGAAGTAACAACTGATGACTTCCTTAAACTTTTTGGTGCAGAAGCTATCCCTCAAGCTGTTAAAGAACAAATATTAAATGCTTTAGATGTTGGTGGTACAGGTGCAGACTTTGCTACTTTAGACAGACAGTTACTTTCTAGTGCTATTGACTCACTTAAAGAAATAGACAAAGAAGGATACGGACCCTTAATAAAATCTGCTGAAGAATATTTAGACACTATAGCTAGGATTGATGGAATTACATCTGAAGAAAAAGAAGCTATGAGAGATTTAATTTTACTTGAACTTCAGTTAGTAAATGAAGGTGTACAAAAAAGAGAACAAGAAAAGCAAAAACTCCTAAGACTTGTTAGAGATGAACTAAAAGAACAAGACAAGTTAGACACAGTAACATCAAGGATGTTGGTAAATGAGGAGTTCTTATTAAAGACAGCAAAAGATTTAGCAGGAGAAAACGAAGACATAGCTAATGCATTAGGAATGCAGGAACTTTTCTTAGGTAATCAAGTTGATGAATTAACCAAGATGGAACAGTTCTACAATGCTATTGCACAAAAAGCTACAGATTTTCAAACAGCAGTAAATGACATTACAGGACCTATGAAAACAGTCATGGCTCTTGAAGATACTGAAGATTCAATTGTTGAATTAGAAGAAAGAATTATAGAACTCGGAGAAGAAAGAACACAAGTTCTACAAGACATAGCAGACATTAACAAAGAAATTGCTGAAGTAGAAAAAGAAGCAGTACTTAACGAAGAAGAACTTTTAGAAATACAAGAACTTAAGAATGAAGCTCTAAAGATTGAAGAACAAATTAGAAATGGTTTTGCTTTATCTGCTGAAGATCAGTTAAAGAAAGAAAAACTAAAGATGGATTTAGCTGAGGTTGAAAGAGCAGCCTCTATGGGTTCACTACAATTTGCTGATTTAGAAAGACAGCACATACTTGACCAAATTGCAGAAATAGATGGTAAAACAAAAACACAGGCAGATGCTGATGCTAAAAGACAAAAAGCAATTGAGATGGAAGAAGATGCTCAAACTCGTAAAGAAGAAAAACTTATACAACTTGCTGATGATAGAGCTAAAGCACAAGAGCGTTTAGTTGAAATACCAAAAGAAATAGAAAAGGCAACAGATGGAATTACTAACGCACAGATAAGAGTTCTTGATTTAACTGTAAAAATGTATCAAGAGATGGGTACTTTTAAACAAACATCAGTTGATGCAGCAATTGCCGCAGCAGAAGCATTAGGGTTACCTATTGATAAGATGAACATGCTAGTTGGTCTTGCACAAAAATATAATAATGAAACATCAGCTTATTTCACTGACCTAGATACTACATCAGCAACAAGAAGACAAGGTTTCCAAGTTCGAGCTTCCATAATGAATCAATTAAACAATCCAGGAATGTATAAACCAGGAATTACAGGTTCTCCAATTGCTAGACATATGGGTGGCTCATTTAAACCAGGACAAAATTACTTAGTTGGAGAATATGGACCTGAAATGATGAAAGCATTCCCTGGTGGTGGTGGACAGATAACACCTATGGGTGGAAGAGGGAGTGGAGACACTTATAACACAGTAAACTTAAATGTATCTGGTATGCCATCTGACCCAATCGCAGCAAGAAGAACTGCACAATTGATACAAAAAGAATTAAATAAATTAAAGAAAGACGGAAGAAGTGGCATTGTTAGATAATAGGTCAGGTAAAGATTTAGAGCCATGTATGAATTGTGGAGAATATTTTTTTAAAATTAATTATGAACATTGCATGAGGTGTAGATAGTATGGCTAACACAATAACAGTCGGAAGAATGACATTTACTTCTCCAAGAAGAATTGATGAAAATTCTGTACAGACAGGTAATAGAAACTCTTTAGACAGAGAAATAAGTATTTCAGGTTCTTTATGTGGTTCAGGAGATGGTGCTGCTTTTATTGCTAGCTCTAAAAAATTAAGAGATGAATTAATTTCTATGGGTAATTCTAATTTATTGTTGCCTTTTACTTATGAAGGCGACACAACAATGAAGGGTTATTGTAAAGTAGTAGGCGTAAGTGTTGGTTATGTAAAGTTAGCAACAGGTTATTTTAGTTATGATCTAACACTCGAAGTAAAAGGTAGACCTTCAGAAATGTTCTTTGAGTCTAATATGTCAGGTTCATTATTAACAAACTCCCACAGCATAACAACAGGAAGTACAACTTATGGTCCTTTCCATGCTGTTCCCGTTAATACAATAAACTACAAGCATAGCTCAAGACCTACTGCTGTTGTAAGAGCAACAGATGAAGGTAATGTATCTTTATTCTATGCAAATGATTTAAGAGATAATGCAGCTAATTGGATAGTTGAACCTGAAAACTTTTATAAAGGTGCATCAAAAGTAACAATAGATTCAGTTGTTAAAACAGGATACTTAACAAGAAACTTACCTACAGGTGTTGAACTTTCTAATGGAATTGTAAAAGTAACATCAGGAAGTACAACAGACCAATCAAGATTTACTTTATCTTTTTATGACAATGGAACATATGGCAGTTCTAGAGAGATTGCCATATCAAGAGGTAGTGCTGAAACTGAATGGAATGTTTGGCAAACTGTACAAATAATGAGAAATGAACCCCAAGAGGTTGCAGTAAGATTTACAACTTATTCAGAAGACAGTTATGGAGATGGAAGATTAACTGTTGATGTAACTCTTAGAAGAGGAGCACATCATGCATCATTTGTTATATCTGAAGGTGGTACTAGTGCAAGAGCAACAAACTCAAGAAAGAATGTAAAACTAGTTACTGCAAATACAATTACCAACAGTACAGGATATGCAATTGAAAGTAGTGTTGACACAGATGGGCAAAAGTTTTTATTTGGTAGTCCACAAGGCTACACAGCAGATACTACAAATAGATTGATACACATTAGTTCTGACCAATTCAAAGTATTCGCAGGTTATGAGTATAACTCTGCAAGTCCTGAGAATCACGACACTGCTGATGCAGTTAGAGATCAGTATTTAGAGGGCTTGTATGAGAATGTACGACTAGTGAGGGCGTAATGGCTATTACCGAAAGGTTGATGGGAACAGGTAACTTTACGGTTACTTTTTCACAAGAATTTACACCGACAGAAATAATTGAATCTATAACTGAATGGGGTCATATTGTTGTTACTCCACAAGAAATAGATGTTGATACTTTAGCCGACTCAGATATATTAAGCACTGCAAGATATACAGGAATAGTACTTAATCGTGAACTAGAAGAAGGTTTCGTAAATATATCAGGTCAAGGTCTACAACTTTATCTTGGAGATGGAGAAGGTAAAGGTCAAGCAATTGCAGAAACAAAAGGAGTAGGTTCAGTAAGGGTATATAAAAATACCACATTAGCTGAGACATTGTTTCAATCAACAGCAGTAACTAACAAGCCACTAGGTATCATGAGAAACGAATCAGGAAATACCATGGCTATTACCCAAGGTAATATTTTTGAACCATCAGGAACTTATTCAGGTAGCCACTTTGTTCAAACCTCTTTAGCTGCACTAAAAGAAGTATCAGAAGTACTAAGTACAGAATATCGCATAAATTCAAACGGAACTATTGACGCAGGACCATCAGCTAACTTATTTGCTGGTGTAAATTCAGACCCAACAACAATAGTTGTTAGAACAGGTTATGGAGAAGACCCTGCCTTTGAAGGTATTGTTCCTCAAGGTCTAAAAACAGAATTTGATGCTACTGATTTTGTATCAAGAGTAGATTTTGTTGGAGAAGTTGGATATTTCGACACAGCAACAGATGTTGCAGGAGAAGCAACTATTTCATCTAATCCATATAAAGATTTACATGGTAATGAACTTACCCGTGTTGGTATGGTGCAACAGCCTGAAGTTGATGCTGATTTACTAAATTCAAGAGCACAGTTAATTCTTAATGAATTATCAAGAATTAAAAAAGTATTGAACTTAGATTTAGAACAATACGAAGTTTCAGGAGACTTTCAAGTTGGCGACTTTATATTCGCTTTTGACCCTGACATAGGGTTTGTTGATACAAGTGCAGATGCTACTGCAGAAAGTAGAGACTTGTATGAAGTAACCTTTAGAGGTCAAAACATAACACCTGTAAAAGTTAGAGTTCTTGGAATAACCTTCCCTGTCTCAGATGGCATGGGTGTTTACTATCGTGATAAAGATGGTAACTATACAGACCTATCTCCTTATGTACAGTTTGAATCAGGTTCTGCACAAGTAGAACTTGGCGATGTAATTAGATTTGTTGGAGATGATTTAAGATTTGATGAGTTCTCATTAAGCAGAGTTACAGCAGGTGTATTTTCTATTCCTGACTTACCTACAACTCCTACTTTACAAGCAGGTACTTATTTAGATGCAACAGGAAACTCAAAAGGTTTTATAAGGGTTACAGTTGCAAAACCTACTAACGAAAATGGTTCTCAGATAACAGACGGTAGTCATTACAAAGTTCGTTATAAAAAAACTACTGATACTCAATATTCTTATCAGAACTTTCCTTTTACAGGAGTAAGTTCAGAAAGTTTATTACTACAAGACTTAACAGTTGGTGTTACTTATGACATAGGTGTTGCTGTAGTAGACAAATCAGGCAATAAAAAAATGTCTGCTTACGATGGTTCAGGAGAAGACTTATATACTAACTCTTCATCTGTAAACCCAAGTTTTGCAACTAACGCAAGAGTAGAAATAGAAAAAGATGGGCAAGCACCTTCAAAACCAAAGACTGCAACTATTGCAGCAGGTCCATTGCGTGTCCAGGTTACACATTATCTAGGTAAAGATGGAACAGACGGTAATGGTAATCCTTTTGGTAATTTCACATTAGAAGGCGATGTAGATCACTTAGATGTACATGCCGTTGACCAAGATGGAAATGTTCAAGATTTTACAGTTAATACTGCTAATAAGATTGGCGAGATAAGAGTTACTTCAGGAAACTTACTACAAGCTATACCTGTTATTGGCACTATAGAAGTAGAAGA
>CENW01084376.1_pt1 | contig 27626 bp, 8 predicted proteins | sample 530241 | NCBI WGS metagenome assembly CENW01 (sample SAMEA2619818, study PRJEB7988) | marine metagenome | isolation source: saline water (ENVO:00002010), including | reverse complement strand
GTTTTAAAAACATTCTTTCACTACCATTGTAATGACGCTCATTAAACATTTGAAGAGCGTCATCGATTAAATCATCAATTTGATCATCATCTACGTTAATTTCCAGAACTGGTTTGCCTAATCTACGTAAAGCATATTCTTTCAGATCTGATCTACTTGCTGGTTGCGACATCGGGTACGCATAAAAAAAAGTCCTCTACCTATTTAGCAGAGGACTGATTTGTTAACCTTCAACGTGTTGTGAAATAAGTTCTTGTTTACCTGAATCTAGGTCAACCTCCCCTCCATCTTCTTGTTGTTTTGCCATTTTAAGACCTTCGATGGCACCTTGTAAACGAAAGAATTCTTCTTTCTTTGCTGTGAGAGTTGTATCAAGTTCTCGAATTTCTTCAACGAGTTCTTTCATGTTTTTTTCAAAACGTGTAATCATCTCAGTTACTGTCATTATGTCCTCCTATAGAATGGTATAATTGTCATGACACTTTTATTTATAAAGGTTATTCTAACATCTCATCATCAGGATCTGGGGTTTCTTGACCGTCAAAGTGATCTGATTTATTCTCAGGTTCTTCAGCAAGGAATGCTTCATAATTTGGATAATCATCTCCAGGACGTTCTGACTTATCTGGTTCAAGAATAGTTTTACCATCATCATCAGTCCAATTTGCTTCTTTAATTTTAGCGTCTTGACGTTCTGCAACAACCATCCAATCAATAGTATCAGTGCAAGATGAATCTTGTGCTTCAATAGAAATAACACCTGCTTCAGTAACTGTAGCACGAACTTGTGTCCATCCTTGATTATTAGTAACAAATACTTGAGGATCTCTACAAAGTAATTCCCATGTACCTGGTGTTAAACCAACTGCCTCATCCATATTAACTGTTGCAGTTCCATTAACAAGTGCAACTTTGTTTCTATAAATTAGATCAGGACGTGGACCCTCAACGAATGAGTGAACCAGATCTTTAGTTTCAGTAAGTGCTGGAAGTGGATGAGGAATACGGAATGTACCAGATCCTTTGGTTAGTGTGCCTTCATGATATGCATCACCGTTTGATCTAAAGTAATGATACTTATTACCTGACCACTCACCACAACTATATCCAGAACAAGAATAACCATAGATAGCAAATTCTTCATTTGAATCATCATTAAGATGTAATTCTAATCTAGAAGTATTTGAGGATGGAGTTACAAATCTAAAACCATATGGGTCGGAGTTTGTACCATAACCTGTCTGACGGAATCTAATAGTGTTTGTAGTAATGGTTGGACAACGCATTTCACCCGTAACATCAAGTTGAATTCCAGATGCTGCGTTTGTGCCGATACCTACACGACCTGAGAAGTAATTTCTTGTCTCATTAGAAACATAAAGTCCGTAAATATTCTCTGCATTAATGTTAGAAGGAATATTACCTGCACTGTCTCTATCACTTGTTCTCCAGTTTATACCACGAATATTAGAACCAATTGATATACCACGTATGGTAGAAGTTGTACCACCATCCATTCTTGTATAGATTTGGAGACCATAAGCATTGTTTACTATAGTACCATAAACTCTATCTTCTATAGAAGTACCTATTCTATGATAGAAATAACCTCCGTATTTAATATTTGTTCTAGAACCTCGGCGAGTGTCCTGGTAAGTATAGATCCCTCTTGCGTTTGCCACATATCCAGGAGAACCTCCTGTTCCACCACTGATTCCATTATACATATCTCCTTCAAAATCATATGCATTATCCACTCTACCATTACGATAGTTTCTACAGAATCCTCTTACTGCTCTTTGGTTTACATAACGTCCACCATATACGTTGTACATAAGACCACGAACACCCTCACCATATCCAATATATGCAGTAGCATAGTTTCTCTTATCTGTATATCCTGCTCTAGAGTATGCATAGTTAAGAGATGGGTAAATACTGTCTAAGAAAGCATCTTGCTGGTTACCATTAGCAACATACATTTCACCAGGACGACCTTGGAAACTCATACTAAAGTCAGAATAGGTGGTTCCGTATCCAGTTTGAGTGGTGATATTATAAGAACTGCTTCTAGTATTATTAACATATACTGCTTTACCACGTTCCCCTGAACCTGCACCATTAGCAGGAACAGTTGTAGAATAAGGAAGTGCTGTTCCCTGTGGTGGAAGATAATACATCGTAAATCTATCGTTCCAACCAACATCAAGAGCAGTATTTGCACCTGTTCCAGTATTAAACAATCCAACTCTATTCCAACGTCCTTTTACCCTTGCATTGTCTGGAGGTGTAAAGTTAACGGTAGAACCATTTGTGAATGAATATGTTCCTGCAGCAGTAATTGTATCAGTAAATAATTCATCCCAACCAGGATTATTTAATCTAACAAGAAATCTTTCTGGATATGGATCTGTATCTGATGTTCCTGGTCTATAGCAATTAATGTTTCTATTAAATGTACCAGAATTACTACCATTAGTATCATTAATATCTCCATTAGTTCCACCTGCTGCAGTACCAAGTCCAGTATTACTCATAGTCAGACCTTGGTTATAATGGAATTTATGTCCTTCTTCTCCCCCAGTCATAGAGTTGTCTGTGGTTTTTTCAACATAAACCCAAACGTTTCTAGCAACGTTATTTAAAGTAAAACCACCACTTCCATTAGCAGTAGCAGTTCTACTATAATTTCCTATCTCAATTTTTACAATTTTATATCCATCATCCTCATAGTTTGCTCCAATAGGACCATACTGTTTCATTACATCAGCAAAAACAATTTTAGAGTCACTTGTATTAACACCTTGATTAGTAGTAATAGATGCAATTGGGTTTTCATACTTTGGTCTACCACCTTGAGTAGATCCAGTATTACTTTCAAAATATCTACTCCAGTTTCTATAATATGCTAAATTTCTAACAGTATATTGTGTTCTCCAAGAATGCATCTGACGGTTATTATAATAACCTAAAAGATACATCATGGAATGACCAGAGTACCTATAATCAAATTGATCATAACCTCTAATCATATGAGATGTAGAAGGACCCCATCTCCTAATACCTACATGATCACGTAAATATGTTTGACCATTAACATCTAATTTTGCTGCACCATTAAAACCACCAGTAAGATTAATACCAACTCTATAACTATCAAGATATAGAATATCTCTTAACTGTTCTGTACTACTATCATAGTTTCTACCATATGCTCTAAATCTCCATTGCTCAGGACCTCTTTGATCAGTTCTAGAACGCATCCATAATGCATCATTTGTAGAACCACCACTACCATTAGGAACTTTCCATCTAAAATACCAACGATTGGAATCCGTATTAGTTGTAAATCTCCAACGATAATTACCATCAGCAGATCTAAATTCTGGACCTAAATCTCCTTGGTTTGCAAAAGTTGTACTAGGTAAAGTTACAATATCAAGAGGTGAGTTTGGTGAAATTGTATTAATACCAACTCTTTTGTCTGCACGAACAGACATTACAATATCACCAGAATCTAAATTTGTTTGATTATTTCCAGAATCTCCAGCGTAAATATCTAATCTTTGACCAACATTGCTAACATTTGTAGAGGCAAATCCAGTAGAATATCTTGGGTTTGTGTTATCTGGAAATACTAATGTAGGTGTAGTTGTATTTCCTAATGATGTATCTTGATGAATATGTAATCTAGCAATTGCAGTTTCTCCACCCACTGCAGTTTTAGCACCGAATGGACCTAATTTTGCAATACTATTAAGACCAGCAGAAATTACTGGCACACCAGAAATATCGTTTGCTCTAAAAGAATCTCCAGTAGTTGTATTAGTGTTTAATGTAAGTATTTGACCTAAAGATGCATGAAATGATATAGCGTTATCATTAGACACTCTCAAAGTAATAGGGTTATTATCAAACCCTTTAAATTCAATTTTCGGTTCGTCGGTTTCTCCCACATTGGGAGTTATTAGAATGTCCTTATCAGTATTTGCCATTGATCAGATCTTTCCTATGTGATTATTTATAAATTAACCCTACGACGTAGTGCTTCAAAATTTTGAGCAACTTCTTCAGTAGAAAGGTTAGCTCCATGAATTGCTAACATATTTTTTAAGTATATCTAGAAACAAATGCATCATAATTATTCACAATTTCATTTACTGAAAGTGCCCTATTGTATATACCAAAAATACCTAATCTACCTTTTAAGTAGTCAGGATAATTAGTTGGATCTTGAATTCTTCCAACATATCTTAACTCAAGATTATCTCCTACTGAGAATGACTCAACTTCAACACCATCTAAGTATGTTTTTGCAGTGTTAGAATTAAAATTCATACAAATATTCATCCATTTTCCAGAAGTCATTCCAGCAACAGAATGATTTGGTGTAGTGTCACTTGCAATATCTACTGGATTAGAGTTTAAATTTGTTTCAAATCCAAATCCACCATTATATAAAGCAAACACTCTATTATAACCAGATTCTCCTCTAACTAAAATTCTACTATTTACAGTTTTACCTGAAGTAAATGAACTAAAATCAGTTACATACACCCAAGCAAACCAAGCAGATCCACTACGTGCTAAAGTTATAGTTGGAAATTGAATGTAATCATTACTACCATCAAAATTCATATAATTTGATGAGAAACTAGGACTACCATATAAAGTCCCAGTTCTAGAGTTACCAGATAAATCAAAAATACTATCACCAGATCCTGGATAAGAACCAGGATTATTAGGATCAAATAATATTTCTAAACCATCAGTTGCTAAATTAGTTCCGAAAATTGCACTCATGATTCTACCTCCATATTAGTTACATAGATTGTACTCATTTTTCTACCTCCATTTCTACCTCCATCTTAGGTACATCCTTACGCTCTGCTTGTACAAAATAGAATGCATCACCACCACCAGTAACAATTTTATTATCACTAATGTGGATAACACAACGTTCACCAGGACCAATTCCAGTTAATTGAACTGTAATTGTATCTTCATCAACAAGTTGTAACCAGTAATCTGGTAGTGTAATTACACCATCCTTAACACGTCCACGAACATACACACCATGCTCAGGACCTTCAAGTGAACCATGCTGAAGTTTGTAGTTTTCCTTAGTTGGGTGATCGATAAGGAATGACTTACTCTTAGCAGAAAAAGTACCATTAACAGTTAACGTATGTGTTGGAACATTAAGTCCAGTAAACATACCAACTCTTGAGGTGGTAACATCATTAGCATCAGATCTCTGATACATGCTGAAGACATGATCACCATTACTATTAGTAATTCTCAGAATGTCATTTGGAGAGATATTAGCATCATTCCAAATGTTCCATCTTACTGTACCTTGACGTGCAAGACCAATACCAATATCTCTGTCAAACGCATTATCAAGAGTAAAGAGTGAAGGATAACCAGCATCACTATCAAAGTTTTTAAAGAGAATACCAGCACCAGAAGCAGATTGAGCATATCCTGCTCCACCAGAAGCATTAACGGTTAACTTAGAACCAATGTTTGCAGCAGTAACTCCGATGCCGACGTTACCATTGTATCTGATTCTGACTCTTTCATAGAAATCTGTATCACGAACACCAAATACAAGATCAGCACGATAATCACCTGCTTTAACTGCAGTAACTCTTGCAGAAGAATATCTTTGACCATCACTTGCTCTACCTGCTTGTAAGTAAAGTGATGCAAATGTAGAAGCATTTCCTGCTTCACTATTCAGAATTGCAAGTTCATGTGGGAATGGTGTATAAGTATTAGCAGTATTTAATTGTGGGTTCCATGCAGTGGTGTTTGTAACTTCTTGTTTGAGTTGACCTGTTAAGGTTCCACCTGATAAAGGTAAGTTTTCAGAAGCAAGACCAATTAAATCACCATAAGCATTTCTAAATCCAATATCACCACTTGAATCTCTAATTACACCTTGACCATTTGCTGTTGCATCATATGCAGCATTAACACTATCAACACCATTTGCAAATGTAATGTTTCCTGCATGCCAGATATTGTTACCATTAACTTGAGCAGCATTTGCTTGGAAGTTAATAGTACCAGTACCAACAGTAGAAGTACCACCAGAAGCAAGAATTCTTACGTCGTAACCATCAGGATTTGGATCACCATTTGCTAAAGTAAATTCATTACCACTAGTAAAGAATCTAATTTGTCCACTTGTAGATTCTCTTTCATTTCCAAGAGAAATTACAGGGTTACCTGTACCATCAGCAAATAACTTATGCTTATTAATTGAGTATGAAGTTGAAGATGTTAATCCAAAATCAGCAATACTATAATAAGTTGCAGGGTTTACTGCTGTACCAAATTTAGTAACAGTGTTATTAAGAACACCAGAAATAAGTTCTGCTTCAACTTTAGTATGTGAAAGTTGTGATGCTCTATCCCATCTTACTCCACTTACAGTTCCATCATTTGGACCATGAATTGGAATAATATTAGGTCTTGAACTTACATAAGTAAATCCAACACTACCATCTGTTGCAGCACCTGCAGTATGAGAAGGTCCATTACCAGATGCAGAAGTTGTACCTGCAGTAGTAACTGTATAAAGGTATTGATTTGCAATTACTAAAGTACCAACTCCAAGAACTAAATTATTAGCATAATTTGTTGGTGTTCTAATAAAATCTTCTGTAATGTAAATGTTATTATTGTATTGAACTTCTCTACTAGGTGGAATACCTTCAGAAACAAATCTAAATTCAGCAGTACCATTATACACAGCACCACTTGTATGATTTAATGAAGTAGTTCCAGATTTACCAGCAACAGTTACTTCATATAAGTAAACAGTTTCACCTAAAGTTCCTGCAATAATTACGTAAATTAATTGTCCTACTGTATAATCAGTTTCTGGATCAAAGTCAACTGCAGTAACATTTGAATATCCAAGTTCCCAAACATTATCTGCTTCATATTGTGGAGTAACATTTAATACGTTAATTGTACCTTGGTTAACGTTATTATCTGTGTAAAGATTTAATGTATAGAAAGTATCTCCATTTTGGTTTGCACTAGATCCACCAGTGTCAAGAACTTGAAGATCATCATTGGTTAAAAGAATATTATCAAGAATAAACTCATAAACAGAACCATTGTTAATTTGAACTTGTGGATCAAATCTAGTAACGCTTAATGAATCAATAATAGATTTAGGACTTAAACTTTGTGGTAATCTTCTATTTGAAAGATAACCGTTATTAATATTAACAGCAGATCTATAGAATGTACCTGATTTAGTACCTAAGAATTCTGAATCCATTCCAGAACCAAGTCCTTGGTTCCCACTTGTCCATACCTTATACCAAGAACTCCATAAGTTATCATTAATTTCTGCAAGGTTAGCAGTCAATTCTGCACCAAGAGAACCTATAAAATCAAATACTGCAGTTCCAGATGTTGCTTGAGCAGCACCACTAGTATGAGTAGGATCAGTAGTTCCAGATGTACCTGATACAGTTACGTTGTATAATCTACCAAATCCAATAGTTTCTGGTACATATACTTTAGTGTTGATGCCATAAGTTTGTCCAGATGTCCATCTTACATAACCAGAATCATATTGACGACCATTTTTTAGTCCAAATACATTTTCAGGTAAAACACAAGTAAAGATTGCTGGAGCATTACCAGTTTCATTATATCCATAACCAGTGTCTACAATAGCAACATTAGAAATTTGACCAGAAGCATTAACTGTAATATCTGCTTTAAGTCCATATCCTTCACCACCACCTAGTTTGACTGACTTATATACTCCAGGAGTATATCCATTACCTGCTTTTGTGATTGCAATAGAACCAACAAAGTTACCACCGTGACCACGAATCCATTGGTTATTATTATCAGTAAGTGCAATTTCAGTTATTGCATATCCATCAAACGTTGTACCATCAGCAGTACCTCTTCTTGATCCATAAACAGTATGATCGCTACCACCATCAAATAAAGAGTTATCAGCATTCTTTTTCCATTGACCTCTAGTTCCAAGAGGTGCGTTAGAAGGTGCTTGAGTTGTTTGTCTAAGATCAGAAAGGTTAAGGTTTAATGATTGAGTTGCAACACCAGTAATATCAATTGTATATACACCTGATAATCTGTTTTCATTTAATCTACCAGTATTAATATTGTCTGCATCTCTATAGTAACTACCTTCTTCTCCATCAAGTTTATCAGCATCTAATCCAGATCCACCACCAGTTTTAAGAGTAAGAGCACCATCGATTCCAAAATCCCATTGAGATTTATAGAATCTCCAAACACCTACGTTACTAAAGTCGTCACCAGCAATAGTTAAGTTATCACCACGTTTAACATCAAGAGTAATATCATTAAAGAACTTAGAAACAGTTGCTTGTTTTGCCTCAATATCTGCACCAGATCCAGATCCATTTACAGATCCTGGTAATGTAGTAATATCAAAATCAGCATTATATCCAATACCACCTTCAACTACAGCAACTCTTGAAATAACACCATCATCTATAGTTGCAGTTGCAGCAGCACTGTTACCAACTCCTTGGAATTCAATTAAAGGTGCAGTAGAAAATCCACTACCACCATCAATAATTCTAACTTCAGTAACAACACCTTGACTAGTAATTGCTTTACCAACAACGTTAACTATTACATTACCATTACTATCTTTAAAAATAACTCTAGGAGGTTCTTCAGCAAATTGTACAGGAGTAACGTTTTCGTCAATAACTAAACGATATCCAGTACCTCCATTAGTAACTGAGATACTTTTTACAGCACCATCAGATACTGTAAAATTAGCAATCAATCCACTACCTTGACCACCTGTTACTGTTTGTCCGTTATATGTACCAGTTGTATATCCAGATCCACCATTTGTAATTTCAATAGCATCAATGTAACTTAATCTTGAATTAGAAGAACCAAAAAGTAATGGAGTTTCTGTTGAAAGTGGTTTAAGTGAAGAAACTGCAGGAGCAAATGTAGAATCACCTCTAAGGAATGAGTTAGCATTCGCAGGGAAGTTTGCTGAAATATTTGCTAATCGTGATGGATTAATAACACCCGTTGTAATAGATGCAGCATCAATGTTAGTTGATGTCAACTGAACCCAGTTTGCTTCTAATGAACCAGATGTATTAACAACATTATTTACATTAACTGTTCGTGGAATATTAGTAGCAACAGGAGTATTTGCTGTTCCTCCCATTCCAGAATGACCTGAACAATAGTAATAAAGAGTAGGAGTGCTTGCACCAACAACAATTGTTGTTTTTCCATCTACGCCAGGTGTTCCTGTTATTGTAACTCCTGTTGTGTATTCGGTTCCTCCTCCCCATGTACCGTTTGCTGTTGTACTAAATCTGAGAGGGTGTGTAAGGTTACTGTTGTTAGATTGATCAAATTCGTATGTATTACCTTCTATTAATTCTAAAACAGGTGCTTCAACAGCATCTATATAAAACTTATTATTACCACTAAGATTATTTTGTACTGTTACATTCTTAGTAATTGTTTCTGGAGGTGGTGGAATACTTGATTCATCATCAATTGCATCTCCAGCAGCAAATTTAATGTTACCAATTAGAGTAACTGCTAATCTACTTCTAATATTAACACTAGCACTTGCACTAGTTCCATTAGTACCAGTGTTATCAAATGTAACAGATGGAACTGATTCATAACCAGAACCTCTGGTGGTAATAGTAATTTCAGAAATACGGTTATTATCAATTGATACAGTACCTGCTGCAGCAACACCAACATATTCAAATGTTACTGTTCCATCGTTTGCTGATCCTGAAGTATGATTAGGACCACTTCCACCAGATGCAGTGGTACCAGATGTAGTTACATTATAAAGATTTCCATTTGCTGCAACTTGAGCACCAGAACTATAACCAGTGCTATTTGCATATTGAACACCAATAGTAATAGTAGGAGCAGAAGTATATCCAGAACCACCACTTACAATAGTGACGATTGGAGAAACCTCACCCTGAATATATGATGTTAGAGTACCTTGTGCAGTAGATGGAGTACCGCTTATAACAGTATTTGTAGTAAATTGGAAGTCAGGATTTGGAGTAAACTCAATAATTTGAGAGTATGAATCATTATTAAGAATATATGAGATATTATTTGGTGCTAATTGAATTACAATATCACCAGCAAGTGGACCTTCTAATGCAAGACGACCTGCCAAATCTGGAACAGTAAAGACGTTAAATGGTCTTAATGCAGGAATTTGATCAATATTAATACGTCCAGTAGAATCTAATTGTACAAGGTTACCAGGTGAAGGTGTTGTACCATATGGTTGGTTTTTATAGTCACCATAGTTATTAGTAATATAACCTCTAATAGATGCTTGAGTTGCTAAGATTCTTTCACTTTGTTGTTCAGTAGATCCAAGAGAAATATCACCTAATTTATCATCTCCAGAGAATCCAACAATTTCAATGTCACCACCCTTAATTTTTAGGAATGCAACTTCTTCAATTTCAACAGTACCACCAAAGGTGATATTACCAGTTCTGTTTTCAATGTTAGCAAAATAACCAACTTTAAAGTTACCAAGTTCATCAGTACCTGATGCATAAACACGACCATTGACTTGTGATACCTGTTCAAAATCTTCAGTGTTTTCAGAACCTCTCTTACCACCATTTTGTGGAAGAGCATTATAGTCAATACCTGAACCAGAAAATTCCCAAGTATGAGAAGAAGAGTTACAAATAGATGGTCTATGAAGATTAATTACGTGATCAAGAAGTTTGTAACGAGTAGAGTTGTCAAGTAAGAATTGACCATCATTTCTAACAGCACCAGAAGGTAAAGTATCTGTTGAAGTTGGATTGTCAATAATTTCATCAATTAGTGTATTAAGAGTGTTAATTGCTGTTTGAACGTTAGCACAATCTGAATTACTATAAAGATCACTTGCAGTTCCTGTTTGACCAGCAGGACTGGATACATCATGAGTAACAGTTGTATCTACGTATGGAACTACAGTTGTGTATTGTGCAACATAATATCCTGCACTAGTTTCTGCAGTTGTTAACGTAGTACCAATTTTTTTAAGTTGATTATTAATTGCTTTTTTGCAAAGAATAGTCGCTTCATCAAATACTGCCTTAGTTGCTGCAGTATATCCACTAATATGAGCAATAGCATTACTTTCTACATAGAGTTTACCTGCATCCCAAGTAAATGCGTTACCATCATCTCTAATATCATCAGCAATCGCTTGAACAATTAATTCAGTGTCTCTGATACACTTAGTGTAGTTTGGTGAGAATGAATGTGTATTGGAATATAGTTCTGTATAAAATGCCTCTTCTGCAATGTATTTTTTATTTCTTTCAATAAGAACAGCAGCATCAGTATATCTGTTTGCATTACCAATCAGATACATATTAGCATCTGCTTGAACAGTTGCAGTGGTTTGACCTACTTGAAGAACAGAATCAATAAAGTATTCTGGGTTATTATTACCAGTTCTTAAAACTGATTTAATACCATCAATTTTAATAATATAATGTTCTCTAGGTTCTTGATTAATATCTGCAATTTCAAAAGATGGAGTACCAATTAAGTCAAAAGTAATATTATCAACTTTACCTACGTCAAAACTGTAAGGATCTTCACGGAAACCACTTGCTCTAAGTGCAAATAAACCAAAGTTAGATGCTGAGTTAGTTAGTGATGCATAACCACCAGATTCAACTAAAGCACCATCTCTTGTAAAGATACAGAAAACAGAAACTAACTGAGTGTATCCATCATTAAGAACTCGGTAACCAGTACCACCAAAAGAAATAATCGTAAACGCAGCAGCAACCATTGACTTACCTTGTTCAGGTAATCCAGGTCTAATAATATTAGGTGTAGCAACCTTAGCACCATCAATTTCGCAACCAGATCCTCCAAGGAATGAAATTACTGAAGAGTTAAAGATGTAAGGTGAAACTTCAATAACAGGAAGATCTAAGAAGTTTCTAGCAAACGTAATAAATTTTGATCCATTATCTACAAATGTTTTTTCTGGTAAAGTTACAGCAGGAGCAGTTCCACCAGAAATTACTGTGTCAATAATTTCAAAATAAGTGTAAATTGCTGATTGAACATTTGAACATACATAATCTCTATTTGCTTCATATGTGTTAGAAATTGTAGTGTCTCTAAAAGTAGTTTCAGATGATGTTCCTGCAGGTACTAAATTGTCAGATCTATAAAACTTAGATGTTGCAGTTGCAAATGCAACAACTTCATCATAACTTGTTGCAATAGTAGTAAAATTAATACCAGGAGTATTTGCAATTACATTCCAAGCACGTCCGTCATAAGAACTTACTAATCCATCATCAGTTGTACACCAGAATTGATAACCATCATGATATAGTTTATTATTATTTTTACCAGATGGTGTCCTTGTAACACCACTTAATGTTCCAGCAGCAAAAGCTACACCAACATTAAGAGTAATTGTTGTAGCGGTTACAGAATCTATGTTTATTGCAGTATCATAATATGGATCACTAGGACGTGGATATGCTTTTTGACTAGTATTACCATCTAAGTCACATGTAAATATTAATGAACCATTTTTAATTTTAACACTTGTATTTGCACTTAATGAATGAGATCCAATAGTTAATTCTAATAAACCTGTTGTTGGGTTATAAGTTGCATCACTAACATCATGATTTACAATAGGTGATGCTCCAACATTAATTGTAAAAGTATTGGTATCTGCTGCTGTAATAGCAATAGTTTGTCCAGATACAGGATCAGTAGATCTTGGATATGTTTTAGTTGCTGTATTACCATCCATATCACAAGTGAAGGATAGTGCATTATCAGCAATAGAAATTGTATTTGATGTTGTTAATCCATGGTTAGAAGAGGTAATAACCATATTACCATCATTAGGAGTGTATACAATATCAGTAATTGGGTTAGGTAAAGCACCAGCATTACTTGTAACTGTTCCTGATACAAATGTATGAGTGTATCCACCACCTGATTGGACTGCATTACTTACTGTACCACCTACCCATGTATGATCTCCACCACCAGCACCAATTGCATTTGTAAGAATATCAAACAATATAGTGATAGCAGATTTTACATTTGTACACTTAAATGTTTCATCACCAGCAGGACCTACATTAACTGTAAATGTATTTGTAGTTACTGAAGATACCGCTAATATTCCATTATTTAATTCTGCTGTTGATTGAGATGCAGGATCAGTAGGTCTTGGATAACTATGATTAGTGGCATTATTATCCATACCACAAGTAAATGTCAATCCATTATTTTCAATATAAATTGTAGATTCTGCTTTTTCAATACCATTTGTTACTGCTGATACAAATGTATGTGGATCTACATTAGTAGAGGGAGCACTTGCAAGAACTTGAACTGTAAAAGTATCTTGTGTTACGTTACTAACTGCTAACCAACGTCCACTTGCATAATCTCCTGGACGAGGATATGATTCTTCTGCTGCAGCACCTGTAGCACCGTTATATCCACAACTGAATGTTATAGATCCATCTGCAAATTTAACTTGATCACCGTTTGCAAATCCATGGTTGGCAACAGTTACCACCATAAAACCTGTATTAGGATTGTATGTTGCTGTAGATGCTGTATGTTGTGAAGGTGCTGTTAAACCATGTCCATTAATTTCAATAACCATTTCACCTGAAGTAGGTGTATAAGTTACATCTGTAACTTGGTTTGAGAAAGTAGTTCCATCCGATTCTCTTACACCATCAGTTACTGCTGATACAAAGGTATGTGGAGTGTTACCACCTAAAGGATTAGGATCAGTTGTAATAGTATTATCAAATGATTGAAGAAGACCAGAAGCATAGTTTTGAACATCAGTTTCATTAAATGCTTCATTTCTCATTGCTTGAATAACGAGAACCTCTGCATAATTAAATACTTCCACTGATTCATTTTCTTCACCAGCAACGTGTGCTCCTGTTACATAAAGATTTGCAGCGTCGTATGTTTGATCATTACCACCATATTGTAGGTCGATAACCATCGCTTCTATGAAATCAATAACATCGTCTTTACATGCTTGATTTCCTGTTGGAATACTAAATGTAGGATTGTTTGCCAACATTTTGTTGACAGCAATCTCTGCAATCATTACTTTATTAGCAAGAATTAAATCTGCAGCGTCAGCATAACGATCTCCCACTAAAGAGTTTGCAATTCCTATTTCCCAATTAATTCCATCAGTTGATTTATAAATTACGTTTCCTGCTGCTGCAATCAATACATCTTCATTACCAGTGATAGCACTAAATGAGGATGCTGTAGTTGTTCTTTCAGTCCAAGTAGTGCCATCTGGAGAAGTATATGCACTTCCTCCACTAGAAACAGCAACAAACTGAGTGTTTTTATAATCCCAAATTACATCAATAACAGAGTGTGTTCCAGATCCATTAATAGGTACAAAAGAACCTCTTGCAGTCCAATCTTGACCATCATCAGAGGTAAACCATTGGGTTCCTCCAAATCCTACCCACTGTTCATTATCGTCCCAAGCAATTGTCTCAATAACTGCAGAACCAAGAGAGTTTTCAGCAATTGCCCAGTTAATACCATTTGTAGATGTAATTACTACGCCATTACCACTATTTCCACCAACTACAACAGTTGTGGTTCCATTCCAAATAATATCTTTATAATCTGCTCCAGCAATAGGATTAGTTCTAGATGTCCAAGATGAACCATCTGTAGAAGTTAAAATATTACCAGAATCACCAACAGCAATAAATTGAGTATTTACCCATTTAGCACTGTTTATTGATCCAACAGCAGCAGAGTTAGGAGAAATAGAAGCACCGTCAAGATATCTGATTCTATTTCTAATTGCTAAAACTGATAGTTCTCTTGCTTGTTCAAATGCAAATCTTGTCTCAGTTAATTGACTAGTGATATGTGTTAAAGCACCACCAACAATATAATTATTTGCTGCTTCTAATGATGCAGCATTACCACCATGTGCTAAGTCATATTGAACTGCATTAAGTATATGTTTAATATCAGTTTTACATTGTGATTCGTCAGGAATAATAAGAGATGGATATTTTGCTTTAGTTCTAATTAATGCTTCATCTGCAATAAATTCTTTATTTCTTCTAATAAGGTCAGCACCGTCAAGAAATCTATGACCTTGTTTTGCTGATTCTTCAAACTTAAATGGAGAGTTTAATAAACTAAATCTAACATAGTTATCAGAAGAAGTTGCATTGGCAGCAAAAGTAGTTAATGTAAATGGGTTTGCTGGTGTACCCACTCCTGTTGCTGGAGTGTCTTTAAATACAACAAATTTTTTACTAAAACCGTCAACTTGTTCAATTCTATGAGTAACATATTGACGACCATTAAATCTGTTAAGATCTGCACCAGTACCTGTTGATGGAAGTTGATCAAAATCTACCCATTGACCAACCTCAAAATTATGATAATTGTTTGTAACAAATACCATACCATCTGGATAAGAATCATCAAAATAACATTCTTCTAAAAGATATGCTGGATGGTTTGTTACATGTTCAACTGACTCACCCTCTGCTCTAAGTGAGAAAACTTTAGTAGCAACAAATTCATATTGTGGGATAGATGTAGTAAATGTAAATGATGCACTTCCGTTAGTTGCAACACCACTAACATGAGATGGTGCAACAGTTCCTGATGTACCAGCAGTTGTTACTTCATATTGTACTGTATCTGTAAATACTACTTGTCCTAATGTATATGCAGTTTCTTGTTTCCATCTTACAGCACCAGCAACAGGGACAGGAGTGTACTTATATGTGTCACCTTGTTCTAATGCACCTCTTACTTCATTAACAACAATAAAACCTAAATCTTGAGAAGTTCTTTCTGCTACAATATCACTTTCTGGAAGACCAAAACTTTTCTCAGTAATAATTGCTCTAGAACCAGTTGCAACACCAGCAATCTCATCACCTACTTCAAATTCAGGATCGTTTATATTACCACGGTTAAATTGAATTCTAAAAATACCTTCACCAAAAATTTGGTAACCAATCGGTAAATCTCTACCAAATTGTCCACCAAGTGTTTTATCGTAATAAATTCTTTGCTTATCATCAAAAACGTAAGCGTACGCCCATGTTCCAACTGGTTCTTCAAATCCTTCAGAGTTCGTTTGAATCTTGTCACGGAATGTGACACCAATCATATAGTTCTCATTCTGATTCTTGAACATGTGCTTATTCGGATTTCTCGGACGAATAATACACAAACGAATGTTATCACCAACAACTGAACATTTGTCAGGAATAGAAATTGGGTTGTCTTCTAAGTAATCACCACCAGCAACAATTAAGGTCTCCTTGTCAGGAGTAGTACCAGCAATCTGTGCTGCTTTTTTAATAGATCTTACAGGTTTCGTTGCAGAACGACCATCAAAGTCGTCGTTACCAATCTGCTCAGAAACGTAAATACGACCACCAACGTCATTGGTAGCAATATTGTAAACAAAGTTTGTAGTTGCAACTTTGTCAGTATCATCATCAAATGCAGGAGTTTCAGAAGTTGGGAAGAACGTAACACCAGTTTCTGGGTCAACGAAGGATTGAAGGTTAGGTGCTTTTAAATTTAATCTAGGGTTAACAATTGTATCAATATCAAGGTTATTAATACGTGCAGTGTCAGAAATAATAGAAGTAGTAGTTCTAATCTGACCCTCAACATCAAGTTCATACTGAGGCGACAGCGTGTTAATGCCGACACGAACAAGTTTATCAACATCATCAGATAAGTTGGAGAAAAGTGCTGACTTCTCATCAGCACCACCACCCAATCTCAAATTCAAACTTGTATTGTTTTTGATTTTTAGAGAATTCGATTTAAGAATCTCTTTATCAGCATTAAATTCTAACGCCATGTTCTTCTAAATTCCTTCTTTGTTATTTAGTACGTTTATTATGGGAGGGTACGATCCACAAACTGTGTTAGATCTATAGCATTTTTATAATATTCATCATTATCTGCATCATCAAATGCAGTTCTAGAATCATGTAATTGCTCAAATCTTTTTTTACATTCAGGATGATTTTGTTCCATATAATCATAATGATCACTAACTTCTATTGGAGCAACATCATCTAACATTATGATAAATTCTAATCTTCTTTTTGTAGCATCATAATATTTGTCTGTAATATAATAATGTTCTGGAAACTCATTAAGGAGTGCTTGAGCATTTTCTTTACTAATATTTTTTACCACATATTCTGCCTCCATGTCATGTAACATGTGGTTACTTGTAATTTTTGCTCCGTCTACTGGGTCAACCATAGTAAAATTGTTTAGTATAATTTATTTATCAATCTCTTTCAGTAACTACTGCAGTTACATTTCCTACCCAACGTATACCAGTTCCTAAACTTTCTAAAGTACCATTGGAAGAAACAGATGCTTGGAATGAAAATTCTTTTGTTGTTTGGTTTACACTAGGAGTAAGCGTCCAAGTATGACCAGGAGGAACATTATCTCTAACTATTGTAGCAGAAACTGCTGCGATTGAAAGAGTTTGATCTGCTACATCATCAGTTAAAATTGCAGTTTCAATTTTGATTGCCGTTTCCCATTTCCTACCATAATTAGTAAACTCTACAGTTCCTGTTGTTGGATCAGAAGAATTAATTGGTGTTGTGATGTCAAATGTAAAATTATCAGAGTCAACTACAACAACTTGATAAGTTCCATTAGCAGAAGATCCCGAAGAATCAAAAGATGCAACAATAGAATCTCCAGTTGTTAATCCATGATCAGACAAAGAAATTGACACAATTGATTCATTAGCGTTGATAACATATAATCCAATTGGATACCCGTCCCAGGTAGCAATTGCAAATACATTAGAAAATGCTACTTTATTCCTAGCAATTACATGTGCTGGTTCTAAACTAGCAGAAGAAGTAGTATCATTTAAAGTGGCAAAACTAACAAACTCTTTTTTAAAAGCAGTGGTATTTAAAACATTAGTTACTTTAACTGAGTTAGCATCGATAATATCTCGATTGGGGTCAATAATAGTAGATTCTCTTACTGAAAATCCACCCTCAGATTGTAATGATTTTAGAACTCTTGGCATTGTTATCTCTTAACAGTATGGGAAACTAGTTTAATATTGTATGTAGTCATGTTCTGAATAGCAGACGCAAAACTTACAGTTGTATCTGCATCTGATGTGATGTTACTTGTTGTTGATGCAGATGATACAAATATATCATGTAAATCACCATTACCATCTGCCCTTGTTCCTACAAAAATTACATCTAAATCACCTGTATTCGCAAGAGTTCCATCATCATTAACAGGTTCATCTAATGCTGCATAAGTTCTAGATCTAGCAGTGTAACTTAAATTATCACCATCAGCAATAATTACACCTTGAATATTTTGCTCGTTATCATTTGTATTAGAATAATCTAATGCTGCATTAAAGAAGAATTGTCCATCAGCAGAATTACTTGCTACACTGAAAATTTGACTATCAATTCCTGTTGCAACTATAGATCCAACTGCAGATAAATCACTAAGATTATAATATCTTGCTTGAATTTCAGAAGTTCCAGAATTATAATACATTTTCATAACTTTTGTTGTTCCAACTACAGACCATTGCACATTAGTACCACTTGCAATTGCTGCTGCTGATCCTGAAGTTGCAAAAGTACCACCAGTTCCTAGTGTATACTTTTGAACAGATGTGCCATTAGAAACATATACATGTGTGCCGTCACTAAACGCATCTTGTAAATCTTGTCCACTTTCTAATTGAACTGGAGTAGACCAAGATATGGTATTAGTCGCTCCACCTGTAACCTGTCCATGAACTTCAGAAATACCTGATGATGTTTCATATACAACAACTGCATATCCATTTGCAGATAATACTCTACACACTCTTCCATCTCTTGTGGATGTAGGATCATAAGAAGAAATAGTGTCGCTTGTAAAGAAAGCAAGAGAACCAAATGTAATAGTTCCATTAGTTTGTACATCACCAACAATATACTCACCACTTTCTCCTGCCCAAACAATTCTATTTGTTGCTGAGTCAAATGCCATAGAAGCACAATCAGAATCGCTAGATGCAGTTAAAGGAATTTGACCACCAAAAACAATACTGTCATGTGATACATTACCAACTCTAAATCCACCAAGTTTTCTATCTGCTGTATTGTTAGCATATATTACAACTCTATCAGCATCAGGATCCATAACTGATTGAATATTTTGTGTAAAGAATGAAGAAGAAACAAGACCACCAGATCTTTCTTTAGCAACAGGAATAAAGGTATTAGTTGCACTTCCAAGTTCAGTAACTCTTACGGATACATCTGAACCAGTAAGATCTGCTTCAATATCAGCAAGAACAACATCAGTGTAAAGTTTACTATTTTCTGTGTAAATAATATCCTCTCCATTACCTCTAACTAGATAAGATATTTCAGAATATTGTTTTCTTGGATATAACTCTGTGATTGGGAATTGCTCTTCAACTTCAACCATAATTTTTCCAGACCATGCTTCTGCCCATGGATATAAAACTGCAGTAACAATGTTACCACCAGAAGCATCTAGAGTGGCAGTTTGAGTAGAAATTTTAGTATTTGCAAGTTCAAGTTTTTGAAGGTTTGCATCAAGAATAGTGAGATAATTATCTGCTGTGGAAGAGAACCCTCTGTTAATTTGTAAAGACCCAGTATTTGTCAACTTAAGAAGTTGATAAGAATCAGAAGATGCAGGTTCAAATCCAAATGATAGATTATCTTTATCAGTTTTAATTATTTCATCTGTTGCAGTAGAAGAAATTTCTAAAGCGTTTGTGCTAAGAGTAAATTTACCATTAACATTTACATTGATATCATCAACATTAACAGTTAAATCATCATATCTATATGAAACCCATGTAAGAGTTACATTACCATTTGAAGCACTACCTGAGGTATGAGTAGGGAAAGTTGTAGTGTAAGTTCCATCATTATCAATAGTGTATACATTGTCTCCATAATATACGTATTGTTGTACATTATTTCCTTCATCATCTACTACAAATTGTGTCACTGCTGCTTCAGATGTCCACTCAGATGCAGTTCCATATGTATTAGAATTAATTGTATTAAGAGTGTCAAGATTTAATTCAGTTTGACTTACTCTTAAAGTTTGAGTGCCATCATTAAAGAACCAAATATTATTATCATCACTACCAGGGAATTCTTCACCAATAACAAAAGTATTACCATCAACATCTCTTACACCACCAAGAGATACAAAGTATTCTCCATTATATCCTTCAAATTGACTTCTATCAGTGTTATACCTTACAGATCCTTGTGCTGGTCCTCCAGGACGATTAGCATCATTACCAACAGGTAATCCTAAAGCACCAGTTCCACCAATAAGAACTTGAGAGTTTGCTTCAGCAGTTAATGTTAGATTTCCAGATGTAGTTGTAATAGCATTGTTATTTAATTGCATAGTAGTTGCAATTTCTATTCCCTCTGGATCTGCTACTAATTTCTTAGCAGTTACAACACCATTTACAGCATCAAATTGAATATTATTAAATTCAGCAAGAGAATCAACAGTTAGAGAGAATCCTGATGGGAAGTATCCATCATGAGAAATAGTTGCAGTACCATTAACAACAGAACTTGCAATACTTTGAACTGTAAATGCAGCACCTGAACCATTAGTAAGAGAATCTACTGAAATAATAACAGTTACTGGATCATCTGTTGCTCCTCCTTCTCCTTCTCCTCCTTCATCATCTCCGCTACCACCAGATCCAAATAATCCACCATCAAATTCAACTTGTTCACCTACTTGATATCCAGTACCATTTTGAAGAATAGTTGCTGAACTAATATTTCCACCCGAATCACTTACAAATCTTACCTCTAATCCTCCTCCTGTTCCTGATGTACCTGACTGAGTTAAATCATAAGTTTGAGTATCTCCATATGCACCATTATCACCACCACCTGCAATAGAAATTGTTGCAGCACCAGTATTAATAAAGTCATTATCTAATGTAAATTGATCTCCAACTAAGAATAAATCACCAGAAAGGTTACCACTTGGTGAGATACTAGTAACTGCACCAGCACCATTTGTAGTAATATCAACAAAAAGACCTGTACCATTACCAGTTGTTACAGTACATGGCACATCTTCAACAGTTGAGGATGCAGGATAACCACTACCACCGTTATTAGTAGTAATTCCAGATACACCATCTTTACCAAAAGTTGGAAGACGTGTTCCTGTAGTTCCTGCTTGAGTTACCTCATATTTGTAAAATGTTGAATAGTACTGCTGCCCAACTGTTACTGCCTGTGATAATGGGAAGATAGCAACTCCTAATGTAGCAGGATCATAAGTATCTGCTGGTAAATCAAGAACATCATCTACTGAATAACCTGCACCTAAATTAGTAATATCAACAAAAGATACAGAATTTAATCTTTCTACTGTATATTCAAACGCTGTGGTTGGTGCTGGAGGAGTAACAACATTACCTTGATCATCAGTATAAGTTAAATCAGTAGAACTTACAGTAAGAAGATCTCCAACTAAATATCCACTACCTGGAGTTGTAATGTTAAATTCAGTAATAACACCTCCAGATGCTACAACTCTTGCTTGTGCATTTGATCCTGTTCCAGTAGCACCAAGAGTTGCAATACCAACAGCAAATCCAGATCCAGTAGATACAGTTGCTGCTGCAAGTTGACCACCACTTCCTAATGTAACTGCATTAAGATTAATCTGACCAGTCATATTAGAATGATTAGCACAAACGTAATAATATATTCCTGAAGAAAGAGATGAAGTATCTAAACTAATTGTACCACTTTCAGTACCATTATTTGTTACTGCAACATTATATGCAGCATCATAACCATTAGTTTCTGGATCTAATTGTGTTACTATCCAGAATGGATGACCAGTAGCAGAAACATTAAATACTAAAGTATCTCCAACATCTGCATTAATAGTTGCATTATTACCAGAAACACTTCCATTTCTATCAGTTCCTGAGAATGTAAAAGCACTAGAACCAGAATGTCCAACTGATAATGTAAATGATGAACTTTGATAAAGATCAGAATCTGCAACTGTGAAAGTATCTGAAGTAGTATATCCTCCACCACCTGCATTTACAGTTGCTGCTGAAATAGCACCGCTAGAAACGGTAATGTTTGCAGTTGCATTAGTACCACTGCCTGAAGAATTTACTAAAGCAACGTTATTATATGTTCCGTCTTGATAACCAGAACCTGCTTGAGAAATTGTTAAAGAACCTGATAAAATAGATCCACCAACATCAGAAGTACTTACTCCAAGAGAATCAGATAAAGCATATCCAGAACCTCTAGCACTAATTACAACTTGAGTTACAGATCCACCTGAAATTGTAAAATCTGCAGTAGCATTGGATCCAGTACCACTTGTAAGTGGTACACTAGTATAAGATCCATCTACATAACCACTACCTCCAGTTAATGTACCAAGTACAGTGATAGCACCAGAAGCAACGTTTACATACTGAACAGGAATATCTAGATAAGTTGTATCATAATATCCAGCACCTGGTTGTGTAATAGTACCAGTAAATGCAACTGTTACATTTGCAGTAAAATCAGCACCTGTTCCTCCTCTAAATTGAACATTTTGTGTTGTTCCTACTGTATAACCTCTACCTGGAATAATTGTGGTTCCATCAATTGCTTTGTTAATTAAATTAACAGGTTTGAAGAAACTAATCTGCTGAGTAGTTTGCTTCATGATAGGACCATTATATCCTACCGTCGTAATTGAATTTGTAGTATCTTTAAAGAATCCAAGTTCTTCATCCGAATCAAAAGTAATTGACGGAGCAATTTCAGTACCGTCATTAACTAAAATTCTACCAGCAAATCTACTATCACCTGCAACTGTAAATTTCTCTGTAAGTGTAGTTGCAATATCAGCAGACCCAGGATCATTACCAATACTTACAACAGATCCAGTGTCAGTTGCTAAGAAAGTATGATTATAAATTTTAGCAGTGCTGTTAACTTCTAATGTATAATCTTCAATAGTATTGGGATCAGTTGGTCCAAATATACTAATTTTATTATTAGTAGAATCAATTTGAAGAAGATCAGTATCAAAAGCAACGCTACCATTGATTGTGGTAGCATCATTAGAACCTGCAACTGTCAATCTACCAGCAGTTCCAAGATCACCTTGAATACTCAAGTTACCTGATGTTGAAATACCTCCAGTAGTACTTAATACACCACTAACAGTTAAGTTTTGTGCAGTAGTAGTTCCAAGATTTACTGTTCCTGTAGTTGCAGAAAGATTACCATTAACAGTTAAGAAATCTTCAAGAAGTAAACTTTCAGCAGTAATAGCACCTGTTTTAGCAATACTTACAAAATTTTGTAATGTTGCACTACCAATTGTTATAACACCATTTTGACCATAGGTAGTATCTGTAGAAACGATACTATTACCCATGCCAGTATGCTGAGAGCAATAATAATATAAAGAAGGAGTAGTAGCAGTTACAATAATATAAGCACCATTCCCACCATTTAAAGCACCTGCAAGAGTAGTATATTGAGTTCCACCTGCTTGAGTTCCATCTGATGTTTCTGAGAATTCAAATGGATGTTGTGCATATGTCTCAGTATAAGTTGCATCTGGAGCAAATACAAATTTGTAAAGGGTGTCTTTATTTAAATCTAACGCTGGTGCTTCAACATAACCATTTCCATCATTTAAATCAATCCAATAAGCATTTCCTCCACCACCAGATTTAGGTCTTACTTGAACATTATATGTTACAGTAGTACCAATACCAGCAAGAGTATCATCACTACGAAGTTCAAATCCAGGAGAAAGTTGCTCACCAGCAACATATCCTTCACCTGTCACTGCTGTTTCTAAACCTTCATCAACAATATTTGCAGATGATAAGAATTGAATTGCACTAAATTCAAATTCAAATCCACTACCTCCTCCAGGAACGGTAGCAGTTACTGTATCACCAACATCATATCCAAGACCACTCCATGTAAGTGGTGGAGTGACATTAGTTACAGTATAAAGATCTGATGGAACTGTATATGATGCTCCAGCACCACCACTTGTTAAACTATTTCCATCTTCATCAACATATGTAAGATCTGAATTATTGAATGTTAAAGCATCACCAGCTTGATATTGATTATTTCCATTATCTGTTATAGTAATTGAAGTAACAGAACCTCCTGTAACATCAATTGATGCCTCTGCACCACTACCATTACCACCATTAAGAGGAACATTACTGTAGGAATTATCTGTATATCCACCACCACCAGTAACTGTTCCACCTTCAATACCTTTGACTGTTACTGTACCTTGACCACCTGTACCTGTACCAGTTTGATTGTTTTGACCTTGAATATTAGTAAGAGAAAGATCTTGATATACTCCTGGAACGTATCCAGAACCTGCTTGAGTTACTGTTCCATTAAATGCTAAAACTGTAACATCAATTCTAAGACCAACTCCTGTTCCTCCTGAAACAGGTAAATCTACATAAGTACCAACTGTATATCCAGAACCCCCTTGTCCAACTGAAACTGTATCTGGAACTGATGATGAAATATTAATATCACTTAATGATCTAAATTCTCCAGGAGCAATTCTAACCACTGAAGCATTGTTAGAAACTAAATCAAAGAATCCATCTCCAAGATCAACTGCTTTTCTAATACCAGTGTCTTGATCTCCATCAAATGCTAAAGAAAGACGAGTGCTACCAGAAATAAATGTTTCTAAGTTAACTCTTTGATTTAAGTTAATTTCAGAACCAGTAAATGGTGTTAAATTAATATCACCTGATGTTGTTGAAATAGTGTTACCAAAGAAAGTAAATGCACCTACCTCAATGGACGTTGGAAGGATCGTGGTGGTGTCTGCACCAGCAGATACTAGTAATTGGTCAAAACTAGTTCCAGCACCTGCTCCAGCACCTCCTGACCCTGCGAAAGAAAGAGTTCCTTTCTCTTGGTCAACTAAGAAAAGATCTCCAACACGGAAATCACCACTTTGGTCGGTAGATGTGAAAAATACACGACCATTATTTTGCTCAATAACTTCATTTGATTGTACAACCAAACTTACGTCATTATTATCATCTTTACCTACACCAATGTATCCAAAATTATGACCGATAAGACGTAAACTTACACCTTGACCATCAGCAGAAACTCCCTTCTCACCATAAACGTTGGCAGAAGAAAGAGAACGTAACTCAGCACCAAAATTAGTGTAATCTGCAAGAGTTACAAAAGTTGCAGTTCCACCAGCAGTAGTTCTAACATCTTGTGCAACAATACTGTCATCTTCAAATACACCAGCACCATTTGTACCCTCCATATGAAGAAGGAGAGCAGTAAATTCATCTGCTAAAAATTGAACTGTAGTTGGGGTAAATGTTGTATTATATCTTGAGGTACCTTTTGATACTCTTACTTCATCAATATATCCATTAAATCCAGAACTTCCATCAAATGCTGCACCAATAGTTAAACCTCTAGTTGGAAAGTCATTACCATCAGTATAACTAGAACCAACTTGAGAACCATCAACAAATAGTTTAGATACACCTGCAGTTCTTGATAAAGCAATATGATGCCAAGTAGTAGCACTAAGTGCGTTTGTTCCAGTAATTACTGCAGTTCCATTAACATAATATCTAATATCATCTCCATCAATATCAATAACAGGAGAAATTTCTGTAGGGGACTGTGATCTAAAATCAATAACTGTTTTAGATCCAGATGTATTGTTAAGATATATAAACGCTTCTAAAGTATATTCTCCAGTACTGAAGTTAAAATCAGAATCAGATGGTACTGTTAAACGATCATCTGTACCATCAAATAGTGCTGAAGAGGATCCAAGTTTTGATTGTGCAGTGCTTGTTACAGCATTATCGACTGCACTAACAGTTTTACCAGTAGTTTCATCTGTCGCAATAAAACGACCCTCACCTTGTCCATCCAAATAAATGTAAGTACCATCATTTTCGTCAATGGTTCCAAAACCACTAACCTTTTGAAAATTTACACTACCAGCACTTGCTGTTCCACTAAAAACACCATCAATATCAAAACCATTAGTACTAGCAGATGTAATCTTACGAAATTGTGTTAATCCTGTTTGACTACCAGAAGTGGTATTAATATAAACAAGATCTCCTGCTGATAATCCATGCTGAGAAGATGTCAACGACATTGACAGATTGTTATCAGCACCACTAGTTGTGTATGCACCAGTAACTTGTGATGTGCCTGCTTCAATCAAACCGATTTGGTTTCCAGATCCAGCAGTAAAATTACCTGTATCTCCTAAAAGATTTAAACGTGCTCTTGCAGTTCCAGCAAGACCTGTTCCACCAGAAGGGTTTTCTCCAAAAATACCAATTTGTGCATAGTATGTAAATGAATTTAACCATTCACAACGAACACCATTCTTAAGATATAAAGCAATTGAATTTGGTACAACAAATGTACATTCGTTAAAAAGAAGAGATGCTGCTACTGTATTTGAATTTGCAACAGAACCATCAAGTAATGCACCTCTACCTGCATCTCCTTGATCATATCCTCTAGGGTCAGAAGCACTAGTTACAGAACCCTTTGTAATTACACTTACTCTTTGTATATAAGGTCTTCTTTCAGTAATAGAAAAATTTGATTTAAATCTAAAACCATAACCAGTGTCATTACTACTATTATAATAAAAATTTCTAATAGTTAAATCTTCAATATTAACATTTCCAGAAATTAAAAAACCATCTAAGTCGTTAGTAGCAGTAGTTGGTTGAATAAAAACAGATTTAAGTCCACGTCCTTTAATTGTAACATCACTTGGAACAGTTAATGGAAAAGTTTCAGTATATGTTCCTGCCTCAACTACAATAGTGTCACCTGCTTGAGCATAATTATCCAATGCATATCTTAGAGAAGCAAATGCTGTAGTTGGTGTTTTACCCCAAGAATTTGATCCTGTTGATGCACCATGTCTTGGATTTACAGAACCAAGTGTCGCCTTATCTGTACCATTTACTGAAACAAACCATGTGTTTCCAACACCATCGGTGATGGAACTTGATAACATAGACGGAACAATAGTTTCGTCATTTGGGTCTGCATTCAGAACTTCCCTGATAGTACCACTGTCATTAATAAACAGCGATCTATCATTAATATTAATAGCAACCTCTCTATCAGAGAGGTCACTAGTCAGTGGTACTGAATTCGGAGTTGTCGAACTCTTGATTTTGATTCTGCTTGCCATTTATAGCATTCTCTTTTTCTATAATACTATTTAACCGATTGGATAAATCTTTAACTTTTGCTTCTAATACAACATTAGTAAGAGTCAAATCCGTAATCTTCTTTTGAAGAGTAGCGACTAATACATTAACATCAATTTCATTATTCATTGATCAACCTTAAGTGAATGTACCCCCATCAATT